>N._stephensi_709_cecum__coassemble_61_pt1 | contig 8287 bp, 7 predicted proteins | sample N__stephensi_709_cecum__metabat2_low_PE_006 | metagenome-assembled genome bin N | reverse complement strand
CAAACTGTTGATATATATCATTTTCTGCTATTGGATCAAGAGCTGAGGTTGGCTCATCCAAAATCACAATAGGAGCATCTTTATATAGCGCCCTGACAATCGCTATTTTTTGAATTTCACCTCCCGACATATCGACACCTCTGGCATCTATTTCCTTCGTAATAGGTGTATTTATTCCTTGATACATTGATTTAATTCTGTCATTTAAACCACATTGTATGAATAATTGTTCTACTTCTTTCTCTTCCTTTTCATTCATCTCCTGTTCAAATAATATATTTTCGAGGATAGAAAATGGCAGCATTAAAAAGTCTTGGTGTACAACAGAAAACAATTCCATTAACGACTCTTGTTTTATATCTTTAATGTCAATCCCATTAATCAATATCCTTCCTTGTGTTGGTGAATACATTCTTGTCAGCAGCATAATTAATGTTGTCTTACCGGCTCCATTTTCTCCTACAACAGCTATTTTTTCATTTTCTTTTATCTTAATATTTAAGTTCTTTAATACATACTCTGTGCTGCCCGGATATTTAAAAGAAACATTTTCAAACTCTATATTTATATGTTTCATGTCTATGCTCTTTAAATCAAATATACCATATTTATCATGCTTGTTAGGAATTTTCAAGAAATTATCATACTTATTTATAAATGATATCTTTAGCCGGACATCAATAAATGATTGTGCAATTCCGTTCGTAGCTGACATAAACGTATTCAAAGAATTAATTCCCATTGTAAAACTGCCTATGGATATTTCTTCTCTAAACACTTTCAGCCCCAGCAAAAGATATGCAAACAACTGATACGCAAAAGATACCGTTGTATTTAGGCATGCATTAACACAATTATTTTTCTTTCTTCTTGTAAATATATCCATCCATGAATGCACATAGAAATTATATTTGTTTATAAGATAATTTCTCATGTTATAAACTATAATGTCTTTTTTTATTTTAGGTTTTACAAACAACGGCTCTAAATAATTGATGCATCTTGTTACAATTGAACTATCTTCATCGATTTTCATATTTAATTTTCTATTTCTATAAAATAATAATCCTTGCAGGCCAACAGAAAAAAAAGCAATCATTATCAATACCGCATCAAATTGCGCTACTATAAAAACAACACCAAATAAAACAATCGTATTGGAAAACAAATTACTTACACCATCTAACAAGCTTACAAAGTTATTATTTGCTGATAACGATAAAGCAAGATTCACTCTTTCCTGCATTGCTGTATTGTTAAACATTTCATAATCCATGTCCAGACACTTTTTATGAACATTGTTTGCCAAGTAGTTACTCATTTTAATAGACATCTCCGATTTAGTCTCATTTAAAATCACAGCAACATTTGAAATAATATAATTTGTCAAAAACATCAATCCTGTATAAACAAGAACATTTTTATAGTTGGTGCCTGCCACCAGCGCATCTAATATGTACTTTGTAAAGAAAATAGTCGGAAATGGACTTAATGCATTAAGAACTATATCTAAAAATGTAATCAATAATAACTTTCTTTCAAATTGATATATTCTTTTAAAAACGCTAAAAAGCTGCGAAAAAAATCTATTAGAGTTTTTATTATACCTCTTTATCCCCAAAAACAATACCTCCTATTTATAATTCGTTTATATTAAACATCATAAAGTGCTATATGCAATGCTTGATATAAGCTATCCATACTAAATGGCTTTATTATATAATCAATAGCACCATAGCGTTTACAATCTTCTATCACTTCATAGCTGTCTTCCACTGATAGCATAATAATTTTGGCTTGATTATTGATTTCAAGCATGCGTTGTAATGCATCCACTCCATGAAGCTTTGGCATATTGATATCAAGAAGCACAACATCTGGTTCACTTTCCTTAAACTTTAAAACTCCTTCTTTTCCATTTTTTGCCGTAATAATATCATACTCTTTTGATAATTGAGTAGTTAAAAACTCCCGCATAAATTTTGCATCGTCAACTATTAAAACACTTTTTTTATTTTTTTCCATCCATTTTTCCTTTCTATTTTGCTATATCAGTCTTGCTTGAGCAAACCTTTTGCATGGTAAGTATAAATCTAATGTCAAAAGAAATCAATAATATCCTTATATAATAAGCTGATATGTTCTTTAACTCCTAACAAATATACTGGTATCTCCAACTCACTTTTAAGTGAACTCGATATTTCATCAAAATCACTTAATGTCAACTGTTCTTTTGGTTTTAATTTATTTTCAAAAGCCAAATTGATTTTTTCCGGATACATCACCAATGCTATTACTTTAGAATGCGAGATACCTTGCAATGCTTGTATTGTATTCTTTATGTATGATATTTCATCAAAATAATTAATACACAAGATTATTGCATCTGGTTGTGTTCCCATTAAAAAAACATTTTGTTTTATCGGATAATCCATAATATTATTAAAATTTTGAGGTATACTATTTGCTTGTGACGCAACCATTATTAGTTCCACATCTTTTTCACACAATTTATACAATTGAGTATTCAAATATGTTATTGATTGCCAAGCATTAATATTAACAGTAGAATTATAACCCATAGGATATACACAGTCCATATCAAATAGAATCGAATGTGGTTCTGTTCCTATACATCCAACACAATACTGTTGCTCTTCAAAAAACCTCTTTAATGATAACTGCAAAGAAAATTTTCCTTGCTTTGATGATGTTCCAAATATTCCAACAACTGGTTTATTTATTTTATGTAATTTTCCAAATGTATTTTGCGGAACATCTGCCATAGTAATTTTGGGATAATAAAACATATCTTTATTCATTTCTAATAAATAAACATAATTATCAAGTGGATCAAATGAATAAATGTTAAGCCCTTTCTGTATTGCCTTCTCAATTATTTTCTTCCTAAAGTCAATACCACATACTTCATTCAGTTCATCTAAATGTCCTATAATGATAGTATCAATGTCATTTAATTCCATCTTATCAATATCCTCAATACACATCCCTTCTTTTACCTTTTCATAAAATCTAGATATTTTCATGCCAAAAATTGTTATTTTTATCATTGGAATCTACTCTTTAAGGTCTATTTCTTCAATCATCTCATCTTACCTTACATAAGATTATTCTATGTCATAACCATTTCCATGTTATTGTTACTATATCTCAGGGCAAAAATATCTGTCTGCTGTTATCCTCGTATTATATAGTAGTAGTGTTTATAGACCCTCTTCAAGGTCTTTATAGCATGTCTTCATAACCACTCTTTACCTTTTCCATAGGTATGGTTATGATATATAAGATACTGTGGATTGGCTCATTTATCCTACCACTTGATGGTTTTGGAAAGGCTACAGACTTATTGCATGCGATGGCTCAGATATTAATATCACACATAATCCTACTGATTCAGGAACATATTTTAAATCCGGAAAATCTAAAGGATTTAATCAGCTTCACCTTAATGCTATGTATGATTTACTAAATAAAACATACACAAATATAGTGATTCAGCCAGGCAGAACAGAGAATGAGCATGAATGTATTTTAACAAATCTTCCAGATGATGAATTTTCGATAGATGAAATAAAAGAACTCTATGCATAAGGGGGATTGAAACATCATTTAAAGAGTTAAAATATACTGTAGAATTGGCTTGTTTTCATTCAAAAAAACGTGAATATATTATTCAGGAGATATGGGCACGACTGATTTTGTATAATTTTTGTGAGATTATTACCGCTCATATCACTATCAAAAAATGCACAAAAAAGCATACCTATCAGATTAATTATACATATGCAATTCATATATGCAGATATTTTATTAGTAAAATGATGGAGAAATCTCTGCCAGACATTGGAGCATTGATAAGTAAAGAAATTTTACCTGTTCGTCCTGGGCATCACGAACCTCGTAAAGGCAACCCCAAGAAGGCAGTAAGTTTCCTCTACAGAGTAGCCTAACATCAAATATAATATACTACTTTTTTTGACAGATGAAAACATCTGTCTATTTGTGTTATCTAAAAATATTTATTATTCTTAAAAATTGCCGTACTTTTATTACTTCATATAAAATTTAAAGATAAAATGATATTTATATTTCCTTATCTTAATGACATTGTTCACTCATGATGGGAATTGCGGGTTCTTTTTGTTGCGTTTTCCTTCATAATAGTCTTATGAACATTTTACAGAAAATCTTATACATTTGCACTTAACATAATTATCGTCTCCAAAATAGTACTTCAGATATTACTCAAAATCTTCAGATTCCGAAATATTATATTTTTTCAGCACTTCCCTCTTTATATCCAGCAAATTCTGCAGAGCCTCATTGTCTGCCACAAAAAACTCATTATCTTTTACATCCTCATACCATATTACAGGAAAACCATCCACTATCTCCGGCTCTACTATCTTGTTATCCACATCCCGGATATTCAGGTATGGTATGGTTTTTCCATCATTCACCAGATAAAATATATTTTTTAGTTCCTTTCCCTTGTATTCCACAGGATTCATAAAAACAAGATATGTTTCATCTTTTTTCATCAGATTCACCATGGACGGCAACAATATAGTTTTATCTACCCATACTATTTCATCAGTATTAATTAAACTGATACTCTCCCCCTTCCATTGTTCATCCCCCTTGATTACCTCGCTCACATAGATCTTTTGCTGTAACGCACCATCTAAACTTTCCACCTCATTCAATGACTTTCCCAAAATAATATACTGGGCATTTGATATTTTTTCCAGTATTCCTTCTTTTCCAAACAGCTCCACCTCTTCTTCCTCTTCTGTATCATCTGATTCAAGAATTTCAATATCCACAGAACTGTCCAGTCCATAATCTTCAGGATTAAACTCTGCATATTCCTCTTCCTCCTCTTCTTTTACAAAATCACCTATTTCAAAAAAAGGAACACTAAAACCTGCCTCCACCAGACTGTCACTGTCACTGAAATCCACATGTGTATACTGTCTCCTGCAATATAAACCAATCCCTACCGTAATGCAGAAGATGACTATAATACCGATATAAAATTTTTTCATCTGCTTTTCCCTGCCTTCCTTGTTGGATTTATTTACTCTCCTGCTTCTCATCTCTGCTGAGCCTGCCTGCCCTCATAACATATACTTCATCACATAAAATTTCTATGTCTTCCCTGCTGTGGCTGGCTATAAGTATAATGGCGTCTCTTTCCTTCTCCTCTTTTATAATGTTCCTGAGCATCTCCACGCCACCCTCATCCAAAGCATTGGTGGGTTCATCAAGCAGAAGCACCTGTGGCTTTTCCATCAGTGCCTGTGCCAGTACGATCCTCTGCTTCATTCCAAGGGAATACTTTTTCACCGTGCGTTTGTCATCCGGGTCCAGTCCCACTCTTTGTATGCTTGCCCTAATCTCATCCTTTCCAATCTTTTTACGGATGCCTGCAAGCATTTTCAGGTTTGTATATCCTGTATGTTCCGGATACAGACCTACATTTTCCAGCACCATCCCCACTTCAGGCAGCACTGCCATATCTTTATGCAACACCTTTCCATCCGCAATTATCTCTCCACTGTTTATATGCATCAGGCCGCTGACAGCACGCATCAGCATGGTTTTCCCTGAACCGTTCTTTCCTACCAGACCGTATATCTTTCCTGCATTCAGCTCCAGACTCACATTGTCTAATATTAAATTTTTCCCTATGGTTTTGCTTATATTTTTAATTTCTATTTTTTCCATCAACCCTGCTCCTCCTTGTTTTCCATACCAATATCATGATGTTTTACTATAATTAAACCCACTGCCATTACAAGCAGGATTCCAATCCCATAATAAATCCATGAGTAGCTTAAGGGATATCTGACCAGCTCATCATCATTGGTGATCAGTCCCTGAAAACCCTCTATACCACTGTGCCACTGCACAACCATATTTGCTATGGGATTGAGCCGTATGATCCAGTATCCCTGCCCCGCTTCCATCACACTCCACTCTTCCACTCCTACCACCCTCGCCCCCAGTATCCCCAGCAGCATAATTAAAAAATACTGAACCCCTATGACCACAACAGTGGCATTCTGGCTTCCAAATTTGATGGACAGGAGATTGATAAGCAGGGTGAAGATATAGGTAAACATCCCCCACAGACCGATACAGATACATGCTGTTTTCACGCCCTGCACACTCCATGGATTGGGCATATTTTCCCCAAGCACCAGTTCTCCCCATAACACACTGCCCACAGCCATGATAAAATAATACCAGACCATGTAGCCGTACAGCTTGAGACATTCCTTCCCAAACCACAGATTACGGTCTGCCTGTCTGCTGAAATAATATACATTTGCAGTACAGAAGTGCTGGTACAGATACACTCCCCCCAACACCTCAAAGATTAGTATGGGAACCATCCCTAATACAAGATCCATCATATTCGCCGCACTGATGGTCACCACCTGAAAATTCAGCATCCTTTGAAAATAAATTGTCATGTCGTCTGTCCAGTTAATGGTTCTGCTTCTGATAACCTGCACCAGCGACACCAACATGGCTGCCAGTGCATACTTTCCTGATTCTCTCATACTCCTCTACACCTCGTTCTTTCCTGCTGTTACCATCATACAGATAATGCCTGCCAGAAACATGAATCCCATAACACCCAGATATAAAGGCATGCTCATATTTTGTTCCCCATCACAGCATACAAAATAAGTTTCCATATATGCCCATAACTTTTCATCGCTCATGCTCCCTACAAGATAGACGGTAAGATACACCGGTAAGAACAGAAAGATTTTAAACTTAATGGGAAACCGTGAGATGCCGGCTGCAAACACACAAGCACATCCTGCAAATGTTCCCAACAGCATTACATTGCAGATAGCATACAGATACAAGTTGCGGATGAATAAATCCCCCAATATATAGTTGCCTGCATGCTGCATGTATAAATCCGTATACATGGGCCATCCTGATCCGTCCGCAACTGCGCCTTTTGGAAATATAATCATATTTGCCAGTATTTCCAACAGAAAAGGAACCACACATGCGATAAAGCCTGCCAGAAACACGGCTATGGTCTTTGATATGTAATAATTTCTGTTTCCCATCCTGCTTTTCTGGAACATTTCCATCCCTGTTTTCTTATCCTGAAAAAACACAAAACCGGATGGCAGCACCACAAGAAAGGCAAAATATCTGGCAAAATACCATGAATAGTCCACATAGGAATTGACTCCTGTCATAAGTGCCGGATGGATCAATTCCGATACATCCTTTCCCTGCTGTGTCCATGCCCCTATAATGGTAACGATCATGGCATAGCACAAAAAAATCAGAAAGGAAACCTGAAATCCTTTTTTACTGCATATCATTTTTAACTGAATTCCTATATACCGCATTTTTCCTCCATTCTGAAAATTTATCACAAAATAACCTTTTACAATTATGGCTGTTACATCTTTTGTCTGTTTTCGATATAACAGCCATTTTTTATAATAAATACATCTTAATAAAAATTAAGATATATATCCGCTTTGGCAGACTTTGTAGCATCATTACCTTCCATAGTTACTACTAAATAGTTATTCTTTTTTAAATCAAAATATTTAGAATAATTATATGTAGTGCTCTCTCCCTCATAGATAACTCTTTTTTCCATAATTGTGTTTTTACTAACTTTAACTTCTATTTTCATTCTTTTATAATTATCAGTTATTGAGCTGTTTTTAGGATACACATTATATAATTTCCAACCAAATTTATCTGTATCTGTTGTTTTTGAAGCTCCTTTTATATCTGTTTTTCCAGCATCCAGTACTACTGCTGTGTTGCCACTAAATGTAAAACTGCCTGCCATAACCCGGGTTGTTCCAATAATACCAAGGGTCAACCCTGCTGCTAATACTTGTGCTAACAATTTCTTTTTATTGCTTTTTATTGCTTTTTATTTGTTTCATTTTTATTCCAACCTTTCTTTTTTGTTTTATTATGTTATAATTATCTTGTCCAAGAAACACACCTATATTTTATATAGTGAGGCTGACACCGTTTTGTATTTCTTGGACTTTTTCTTTTGTTTTATGGCAATATCGTCTTTTCCTGTGAAAACTTCTCATGCACTCACCTCCTCCCATTTAAAACTTCTTAATAGTAATCTATGTAACTCACTAATAATTCTAATAATAATTTACTCATAAATTTCCTCCTCTTCGTTTGCTTACAATTTTTCTTTTATTATTGACAATTTTCCTGAATTGCATTGTATCAGTACACT
>N._stephensi_709_cecum__coassemble_58_pt1 | contig 8415 bp, 6 predicted proteins | sample N__stephensi_709_cecum__metabat2_low_PE_006 | metagenome-assembled genome bin N | reverse complement strand
TACACTGACATGGTCCTTTACACCGGGTGTGAATTACGAGGAAACTTTCCAAAAACGTAAAATGACTGTCATTCAAAGCAGCAGTGCAAAAATCTCCACACCATTTCTTGCATCGGTGGAAAATGACAAGTATTGGGTATTGATTACAGAAGGCAGCGTGTTTAATGAGGATAATCCATATTGTGCTTCTTACTTTAATACAGAAGCAGGCAAGAAAAATTTAAAGTGGATTTTTGGTAATAAACAGACAAAAAATGTAGAAATGACATATCCATTCCACACGCCGTGGAGAATTACGGCGGTAACGGATAACTTAAATGATATCGTAACGACAGATATCGTAACAAATGTAAATCCGGCATCCAAAATCGAGGACACAAGCTGGATTAAGCCGGGTAAGATGGCTTGGTCATGGTGGTCTTCCGCAGGAGATTTCCCGATTGAGTATGGTACGCAGAAAGACTACATTGATTTTGCGGCAGAAAACGGCTGGGATTATGTAATGCTGGATTATGGCTGGGTTTTATGGGATGACTATAAGACAAAGATAGAAGAGTTGTGTGATTATGCGGCAAAGAAAGGAATCGGAATCTTCTTGTGGTATGGGGTAAACAATACCGGACATGCGGCAGCAGGCGCTTATCCAAAGTATTCCCTGCTGGATGAAGAGACGATTAAGCGGGAAATTGAGTGGGCAAGTGAAGTTGGTGTTAAAGGTGTTAAGGTGGATTATTATGAGAGTGATAATCAGGAAACTATGCAGCAGATGTACTGGTGTGCAGACTATGCAGCACAAAATGAAATCATGGTTATTTTGCATGGCTGTACATTGCCAAACGGTGAGCACAGAACCTATCCAAATATTTTATCCTATGAGGCTGTATACGGTGAGGAATACCATAAATGGGGAGAAAATCCTAATGTGGCAAACTGTCTGACCTACTTATTTACAAGAAATGTGACAGGAGGCATGGACTTTACGCCGACAGCGATGAAAGTAAATGCTAATGGTGCGACAACAGGCTTCCAGTTAGCGGAAACGGTTGTATTTGAATCACCGGCACCTATGTTTGCACAGTCCGTTTATAACTATCAGGGCTATGGGGCATTGGCATTTTTAAATGATGTCTCCACGACATGGGAGGAAACAAAGCTGTTAGAGGGTTATCCCGGCGAATATAATACCGTGGCAAGAAGAACCGGTGATGACTGGTATATCGGCGCTATGACATTAAAGGCAAGAACAACAAATATAAAACTGGATTTCCTTGATGAAGGAGAGTACACGGCTTATATTTATAAGAAGAACAGCGATAATACAGATGTTGTGTTAGAAACAAAGAAGGTAACAAAAGACAGTACTCTGGAATGGAATCTGGCGGCAAAGGATGGAGCGGTTGCAAAAATCACAAAGGACGGTATGACAACTTCTACGATTTATGCCCCATATGATTATTATGAAGCAGAAAAAGCAACATTAGCAGGAACAGCAGCAGCACATGTTGATGCTAACCAATATGCATCCGGCATGAAGGCTGTAGGTTATGTAGGCGGCGGTGCAGGAAATACCATTACATTTAATAATGTAACAGCAGAAAAAGCCGGCACATATAAATTAAAAATCTTCTTTATCTCAGGCGAGAAGAGAGATATTTATGTCAGTGTCAATGGTGGAGATGGTATAAAAGTCAGTGATTTAATTGCCAACACCGGTGACTGGATGGTAGTAAGTGCAAAAGAAATTGAGGTAGATTTGCAGGCGGGAACCAATACAATTAAGCTGTACAATGATACAGCGAATGCACCAAGCATTGACCGGATTGGTATTGCTTACAAGGGCATTACTCTGAATAAAAATGATATACAGATGGTAGTCGATGATTCGGAAACATTGACGGCAACGGTTGCGAGTGACTTGGAAGGCACACAAATCACATGGTCTTCTACGGATGAAACGGTTGCAAGTGTGGATGCAAACGGCAAAGTAACAGCAATTAGAAACGGCAATGCAGTTATTTGGGCACAGGCAGGGGAAAACATTGCAGTATGTGCAGTAACGGTTATTACCATGCCTACAGGTATTACCTTAAGTAAAGATACGGTAAACCTGAAAGTAGATTATAATGGGGATGTTTATTACTATGATGAAGCACAGACAAAGGATGCGATAACAGCAACTGTAGAGCCTGTAACAACTGTGTCTAATAAGAAGGTGGTATGGTCTTCTGACAATGAAAATATTCTTGTGGATAAAGGCGTGATTTCCATAAAAGAAGGTCTGAAAGAGAATATTACAGGAGCAAAGGTGACAGTTACCAGTGTGGCAGATGCAAGCAAAAAGGCAGTATGTACAGTGAATGTTACAATGAATCCTGTAGAAAATGTGGTAAAGCCAACAGCAATCACAGTAACGCCAAATACAGCAACGGTAGTGCCGGGACAGACACTGCAGTTATCCGCTAAAGTGACACCGGAAGAGGCAAAAGACCCGAAAGTATTGTGGTCTGTAAAAGAAGGCGATGAGGCTAAGGCGACTGTAACAGAGGATGGCCTTGTCAGCATTAAGGCAATTGAGACAACGACTGTGACAGTGATTGCTACAGCAAGGGATGATAAAACGGTAACAAAAGAAGTGGTAATTCACATTGATGCAGACCGAAAGACAGTAGCAGAATACAGCTTTGACGGTACAATCGGAAGCGGAAAGACAGTTGGCTCAAAAACGACATTGACACCGAAGTCACAAACACCGACATATGTAGATGGCGTAGATGGCGGTAAGGCAGTGGCAATTACAGGTGCCGGCTCCGATGGCATTATGCTGGATACCGTACCACAGGATAATACGTATACAATCAGTTATTGGATGAAAGCCAATACTTCATCCACGTATACCCCAACTATCTTTATTGGAGCGGCAGACCAGACAACACAGGCATGGGTAGCCATTGGACAGGGATTCCAGAGTTCATGGGCTACAGCGCCTATGATTTGGTCCAATAATAATGGAAGCTACTATGATGTAGTTCCGACAACAGGAATCCAGACAGGTAAATGGTATCATGTAACAGTGACTGTGGATAATGGGACCGGTACAATTTACGTAGACGGAAAACAAACCGCTACCGGTACAGTTGCATCCATTATCGGTGAGAACACGAAAATATTCTTAGGTGTAAATGCATGGGATACACCATTTAACGGTGCCATTGATGAACTGAAGATTTATGACAGAGTATTATCACCGGAAGAAGTTCAGGCAATTGCAGACGAGATTACGCCAATCTCTTCTGAAACGGATAACAAGACACAGAAAGTAAATGTAACAGGTGTGAAGTTAAACAAGACAACAGCTTCTTTGACAGCGGGCAAAACATTACAACTGACGGCGACAGTAATGCCTGCAAATGCAGACAATAAGGCGGTAATATGGAACTCCTCTGACCAGACAGTGGCTGCTGTCTCAGCAACAGGAAAAGTAACGGCAAAGAAAGCAGGTACTGCTAAGATTACCGTAACAACAAAAGATGGCAATAAAGCTGCCGTTGCTGCCATTAAGGTATATGCAAAGACAACAAAGGTAGATGTTAAAGCAGCAGGCTATGAAATAAAGAAGCTTACACTTGTGAAAAATAAATCTGTTACACTTGTAAGTGAAGTAATGCCAAAGACAGCAATGCAGGGTGTTGTTTATAAGTCCGCTAAACCAAAGGTGGCAACAGTATCAGACAAAGGTGTTGTAAAAGCAAAAAATGCCGGTACAACAACCATTACCATTCAATCAAAGGACGGTTTAAAGAAGCAGACAATTAAGGTAACTGTTGTTAAGAAAGCGGTTACAAATAAAAAGCTGAAATTAGAGAAATCTAAAATAACTTTGAAGAAGAAAGGCGCAACAGCACAGATTTCTGTTAAGATGCTGACAAATAAGGCAACAAGCACAATTACCTATAAGGTAAAGAGCGGCAAGAAATATGTAGAAGTAGATAAATACGGCACGATTACCTGTAAGATAACGCCGGCAAAGAAAGCAAAGAATGCAGTCATTACAGTGAAATGCGGTAAGGCAGCTAAGACCTGCAAGATTACTATTAAAAAATAAAAAGCAATAGAATAAAAAGCAATAAAAATAGTAGAACTTGTGGCATTTTAGAAAAAATATGGTAAAATAAGGAAGCTTGGAATCCGTTTCAATATCGGGTTCTAAGCTTCCATTTGAATTATGGGGAATAGATGTATAGTAGTAAAGAAAGTGAGAAAAATAGCATGAAAGAAATAAAAGAAAAAATATAATGGTTCATTTTGCAAGAGAAGATGAATTAGAACAGGTGAATCATATCAGAAAACAAGTGTATAAATTGCATTATAATGGCAGATTGGATTTTTTTAAATCTAATGGATGGGATGCAATCAGAGATAATGTAAAGGAGCGGTTTGCCGCAGAGGTCAGTAGTGTAGTTGCAGCTTATTTTGAAAATGAAATTGCAGGATTTGCCATTTTGCAGTATATAAATAAATCGGAATCAGCATTTCGTCCATCCCATAGTTTTTGCCATATTGAAGAGTTTGGTGTGGACACAAAATATAGGCGGCATGGAATTGGTACATTACTGATAGATTTTATCAAAGAAGATGCAAGGGAGCGGGGATTTCCAAAATTGGAATTAAATATGTGGGAATTTAATGAGAGTGCACTTGCATTTTATGAGAGTGTTGGATTTTCCACATACAGGAGAGATTTAGAACTATCGATAGCGGACAAAAATTTGTTGTAACGAAAGAAAATATGGCAGGTTGCAGTAGTTCTGCTATTCTATAGAAAAGAGAATTTAATGGAAGAAAAATTCAGGAAATATATCATTTTGTGGTTAAGCCAGAGTGTATCCGGGCTGGGAAGTTCAATGACCGGGTTTGCACTTGTTTTATGGGCATATGGGCAAAGCCATTCAGCTATGTCCGTTTCACTGATGTCATTTTGTAACTATGTGCCGTATGTTATGATTAGTTTGTTTGTTGGTGATTTTGTAGACAGGCACAGGAAGAAAACGCTCATGCTGGTGTCTGACAGTATTGCGGCGGCTGGTTCACTGGCTGTGCTGGTGCTTTTTCTTGCAGGGCATTTGGAAGTCTGGAATATTTATCTCGTCAATATGGTCATCGGTGTGACGAACGCCTTCCAGCAGCCTGCATCAGCAGTGGCAACAGGGCAGCTTGTGCCAAAGGAGAAGATTTCAAATGTGAGCGGGATGAACTCCTTTTCCAATAACCTGATTGTGGTGTTCAGCCCGATGCTGGCAGCGTTCCTTTTTGCGGCAGGCGGACTTCCCCTTATCCTGCTGCTCGATTTGGCGAGTTTTCTATGTGCTTTTTGTGTATTATTGTTTTCCATTAGGATTTTGGAGCAGCCTGCGGAAAAGAAAAGCAGCTCCCCATTTGCCGGGATAGCGGAAGGGTTCGCTTTCCTGAAAATGGAAAAAGGCATTTTGTACATTATGCTGACGATGGCACTCATCAATTTCTTTTCGAGGCTGACTTATGAAAATATCTTATCACCCATGATTCTGGCAAGGAGTTCCGGGAACAGCATCACGCTTGGAACCGTGAATGCCTGCATGGGGATAGCAGGGATTGCCGGAGGCATTGTTGTTTCCGTGAAAAAGGAAAGCCGCCGTAAGGCAGTGGCAATTTATCTTTCTGCTGCATTGTCGTTTCTGTTTGGCGACCTGATGATGGCAGCCGGGCGGAATGTATTTTGGTGGTCGGTGGCTGCTGTTGCCGCCAGCTTTCCCATCCCTTTTATTATGGCAAACCAGAATGCGATATTGTACAGGAAGATTCCGGTGCCTCTGCAGGGGAGGGTGTTTGCAGTCAGGAATGCCATCCAATACAGCACGATACCCGTTGGCATCATACTTGGAGGCTGGCTGTCCGATTATGTATTCGAGCCTTTTATGATTTCGGGAAACAGCTTTGCAGGGATGCTGGAAAAAATCGTGGGAAACGGGGCAGGAAGCGGCATGGCAGTAATGTTTTTGTGTACCGGTATATGTGGCTTTGCGGTAAGCATAGCATCCTGTCTTAACCGGGAAATAAAGAAATTAAATTGATTTAATGAAGAGAGATTCTGAAATCATGGAGAAAAAATTAAATAATCAACTGTGCTAAAACTTGGGATTTGCGGAGGTTGGAATATGGCGAAAGTATTTCTTATATGCGGTAAAATTTGTAGTGGTAAAAGCACATACGCCGAGTATTTGCGTACTGAAAATACAGCAGTTTTGCTATCTGTTGATGAAATAATGCTTGCTTTGTTTGGGCTATACGCTGGAAATAAACATGATGAATATACAGAAAAAAATACAGAGTTATCTTTTTGAAAAATCAGTTGAGATTATTCAAAGCGGAATCAATGTAATTATGGATTGGGGGTTTTGGTCTGAATTTGGACGGTCACAAGCGAAAGAGTTTTACACGCTTCAAAACATTGAATATGAATTTTATTATATTGATGTAAGTGATGAAATTTGGAAAGAGAGAATCACATATCGAAACAAATTGGTATCAAAGGGAGAGGTTGAAGCTTATATCATTGACAGTAATCTGGCGGCAAAATTTGAGAGTTTATTTGAGCCACCGTCAGAAGATGAAATAGATGTATGGGTTCACTGTTAAAATTCCGGTTTGTGGAAATCCGGTCAGTAATCAGTATTTGGTTTAAAGACAGAGAAAATAAAATGGTAATCAGAAGATACAAATCATTAGATTGCAAGGTCTTAGCTGAACTTTTTTACAATACTGTTCATATAGTCAATGCAAAAGATTATACAAAAGATTATACAAAAGAGCAATTAGATGTATGGCAGCAAGAACAGTTGATTAAAAAAGTGGAATCAATCATAGCAGTACAAACGAAAAAGAGTTTATAATGAATTGGAGCGAATGAAAACATATTGTAAGAAAAAGATGTTAAAAATTAGCATAATAAACAATAGGGAGTGGTGATTATGAATACGAAAGCAGAAATAAAAGAAATTTTTGAAAAATATAAAAGGATAAGAAAAGATACAGAGTTTAGTGGAGATACGGAATTTAAAATGATATTGGAAAAAATGGAAGAACATATTCCATCAGAAAAGCCGGATGCATATTTGGAAGTTGATAATACAATATATGGAATGGAGCATTTTCAGATTTCGCAATATGTAGTTAAAAAGAAGCAGGATTTTTCAAGGGTGGCAAAAGGCTCACAGAATAATCGGGAAAAAATGAAGAATGACCGGGATTTTGACTTAAAACCCAGTGTTGACAATTTAATATCCGCATTAGAAAGGAATATGGAGTCCCACTCTCATAGTTTTGAGGAATATAAGACAAATGTATTAAAGCACTCAAAAAATGCTGCTGTAGAATATAAACTGATTATTTTTATTGAAGATTCAACAGATTCGGGGGTTATTGTCAAGCGAAGAGATACGAAGCCAATTAACCCATTAGAATTAAGACAGTTGGCTGAAATCATTTTGAAGTACAAAGATGACATATGGGCGGTAATATATTCGTTTGGGAACGAAATATCAAGAGAATTAACAGGATGTACAGTGGAGGAATTGCAGCACAAAAAAGAAGCAGGGCTGCTTTTAAATGCAGAAGATTATGTGCCGTTTGAAGTGGAACGGGAAGTACATGTTTCAAGTAAAGATTCAAGTGAAGATAAAAATAGTGTGACTATAAAATTATATGACTATTTATAATTTCTTCAAGCCTTCCGAACTCCCCCAATAAAGAAAAATGATGTTTAGATACAGTAAATTAAAATGTGTATCATAAAACGAAATTAAATAGTTTATGTTATAAGTTAGTGTGCAGGTTGAAAGAGAATGAAGAAATATAGAGATAAACATTCTGTTTGATTCGGGCAGTCTATAATGTAGTTGGTGAGAAGGGAAAACTGGCATGAAAGAGCACAAACAACGAGTTAATGCAAAGAAATTTGCGGCAGATTGGAAAAATAAAGGATATGTATACGACATGGAAAATCCGTCAAACGAACCGGAAATGATACTTTTGGAAAATTTAGAACGGGAGTATTATCGCCTGCAGTTTTTGGTGGATACAGAAGATGAGCATATCCGAAAAGAAATGGAAGTATCCATACAGGCAGGGAAATTGGTAGGCGTGTTATATGATGCGTTTATGAGACAATATATCAATCCAGAAAAAGAAGAATCCCTGAAAAGTTTAAATATGCTCTGCGTGCGCCTGGTATTCTGTCTATATGCAGAGGATGCCGGGATTTTTGGAAAAAAGAATATGTTTTATGATTATATGAATTCCGTAGAGGTCAAGGATGCAAGACGGGCATTATTGGATTTGTTTCAGGTATTAGATACTGTTCCGGAAAAAAGAGACCCATAT
>N._stephensi_709_cecum__coassemble_57_pt1 | contig 8426 bp, 6 predicted proteins | sample N__stephensi_709_cecum__metabat2_low_PE_006 | metagenome-assembled genome bin N | reverse complement strand
TTCCATTTTCTCTCCCTTCCCGTCATGCCGCCGGCGGCGGCACAAACCAATCCCACGGAACCGTTCAGTTCCGGGAAGTTCCGCTTTGTTTGAACCGGTTCTGCTTTTATCCTATCGGAACCGCACGGAATCCGCAATAACCTGTTTGGAGAGAATTTTTCAACCAGAAATTGAACTTTGTGGGGCTGCTTTACTGACTATTACCGTTTTGTCACAAAAAAGAGACGGTTGACCGATTCACGATCCGATCTCCGCCGTCTCTCCCTCCGGCTCCACACACATAAGCTCTTTAGGGTAATGATTCAAAATCTGCGCTCCCTCCTCCGTCACAAGCACAAGATCCTCGATCCGCACGCCGACACGGCCCGGCAGATAGATACCCGGTTCTATGGAGAAGATCATACCCGGGGCCGCGACGAGATCCGACGTCGGGGAGACGTCTCCCGCCTCATGGACGTCGTAGCCGATAAAATGTCCCAGTCTGTGTGTGAAATATTCTCCGTAGCCTGTCGCTGCAATCACGTCTCTGGCCGTCTTATCGATCTCGCGGAGAGGTACGCCCGGCCTGACCGCCGCTTCCGCCGCCAGCTGTGCCCGCAGCACTGTCTCATATATTTTTTTGCTCTCTTCCTCCGGCTCTCCAAAAAAGAAGGTTCTGGTCATATCGGCGCAGAAGCCGTCCTTTTTACAGCCCACATCCAAAAGCACACAGTCGCCCTTCTTCAACGCCGTCCGATCCGGGCTGTGATGTCCGGCGGCTGCGTTGGCGCCAAATCCTACGAGCGGGGCAAAGGAATATCCGTCGGCTCCGAGCTCCCTGTAGATCTCTTCCATCTGCCCGGCAATCTCCAGCTCCGTAACTCCCTCCCGGATCAAGCCCTTAAAGCGCGCCATGGCTGCGTCGTTGATCCGGGACGCCTCCGCCATCCTTTTCTGTTCTTCCCTGTCCTTGCAGGCCCGAACCTTCTTCATGACCTCCGATGCATCCACATATCCTGCCGCCGCGTTTTGTTCCATCAGCTCCAGCAAAAAACCGGCCCGGGTGACGCCGTCCACGCCCAGCACCCAATCCTTCTTTATGCGGGAGCAGAGCCGCTTCGGGCCGCTCTCCCCGTCGCTGTGCCACAGGATTTCCACGCCCTTTACCTCGGGAAGGAAAAACAGCCTGTTCGCCGCCAGACTGTGTACTCCGTCCGCCCGCAGGCAAAGCGCCCAGAACCGCTCCATGGGCTCCTCATAATGGCCGGTAAGATAAAAAATGGAGGACGGATCCGTGACCAGCATCTGCTCCAGACCTTTTTCCTCCATCGCCTTCAATACTCTTTTTACTCTTTCTTCGTTCATTCTCCTCTTCTCTTCCTTCCGATTCTCGTCTTTTGTTTTTCGCTCCTGCGTTTTCTCTTTAGCGTTTGTTCCTTCCTTATGACAAAACCGTCAATCGCTTCCTGCTTCATCGCTGCTTTCCAGAGCAAGCTCGGTCAATTCACGCAGTTTATTCTGCAAAATTGCCTTGTCAGGCAAATGCAACGTATAATCCGCAACCATTGTCGGGGACATTGTTCTGCTGAGAGCATATTCAACCACCGTATCGTCCTTGCCGGTGCAGAGGATCAGACCGACACTTGGGTTTTCGTTCGGTTTTTTCACGTCACGGTCAAGCGCTTCCAGATAGAAATTGAGCTGCCCCATGTGCTCCGGACGGAACACATCAATCTTCAATTCGATTGCCACAAGACAGGTCAGAGCACGGTTATAGAACAGCAGATCAATGAAGAAATCCGTATTGCCAACCTGCACACGGTACTCTTCACCGACAAACGTGAAATCATATCCAAATTCCAAAATGAAATCCTTTAAATGGGAGACGATCTGACGGCGCAGATCTCTTTCTTTATAAGGCTTTTCGAGATCAAGAAATTCAAACACATAGGAATCACGCAGAGCCGCAAGCCCACCGTTTCCGGCAATCAATTCTTTATGCTTTGCATCGGAAAGCATCGTGCGCTCATAGAGCATACTGCCAATTTGACGATCCAGTTCACGCTTCGTATAGCGATTTGCAATACAAAGCCGCAGATAAAATTCTCGGGCTTCATCCGTTTTGCATCCCGTCATGATCAGTAAATTATTGGTCCACGGAATTTCTCTCACCAATGGTGAGAGTTTTTCATTATTGCAGTAGGTTTCATAAAACTGCTTCATGCGCCAGATGTTCTGTGCCGAAAAGCCTTTCACTGTAGGATAATGGGATTGCAGGAATGCAGAAAAATCCGCAACGATACCTTTTCCCCAACCACCGTCTTTGACTCTTTCACTGACATATGCACCGATCTCCCAGTACATCTGAATCAGCTCAGCATTGACCGCTTTCAAAGCACGGATGCGGGCGCTATCAATGATAGAGATGATCTCATCGAATTGACGTGTCTTTGGGGTCAGTTCATCACTCACGCTTTCTCACTTCCTTTCAGTATTTTCAATCAAAACATTGTTTTAGATTCTTATTGCCAATTGTAAATCAGCACAAGGACTCCGATAAATTACTCATCTTCAACTACTATATCGCTGTCATCAATAAATGACAGCTGTTCCATCTGACCAGAAACATCCTTCTTCTTGCCGCTGTACTTAATAAAATAATAAGGCAATATTTCTTGAAATTGCTCAGGGCAAGGCAATGTTCTTAACTCAGAGACCGTATGAGAGACAAATTGCATAAGTTCCTTTTTCTGCTCTTCGTTTAATGCACGATAAAGTTTTTGCCATTCAGCAGTTACACCATTCCCTTCAAAATAATAACGGAACATAATCAGCTCACGAGGCATTGCTAAAAGTTCAAAAAAATCACCAAGTGTTTTGCCGAAAGCTTTATAAAAGAAATCTGACCCAGCTGCTACTACCCCCTTTGTGACTTGCAATATTGCAGAAATGGCGCGAAGTGATTTTTTCGTCCAATTCACCCCGATATAATCTCTGTCCGTTCTATCAATCGGAGAGTATTTCATTGGAAAAGAAAAAATCTGAATGCCAAGTTCTCTGTTTAGTTCAATATTAATGCGTAATCTTTCATAAAGATCTTCCGGCCTATCCTTGTAATTAAATAAAATGTAGTTAGAGATTTCTTTAATGCCATGCCTGCACGCAGTTCGAACAGCAGCACAATATGTGTCTTTAAGTTTGATATCATCAAAAGCAATTCGCAACGGCCTGATCGCAAGACGAGCAAGCTGCTCCATATTATTATCATTGATTTTTCTGCCATCAACGCCTTGGTTAAAATCCAGATAGCGAGCTTTAGATGCTTTGCTGCGATACTTTTCAATTATCGGAGATAATTCAGTTTCATGCTCAAGCATATATTCCGCATAGTTTTCCGCATCTTCTGAACCAATGACAACTTGCAAGAAAGTATCAAGCAACTCTGTTGACTTTATCCGCTTTTTGAATGATTCTAAATACGCCATCATTTTTTTGTCAAGGAAGTCTGCACGGTCGCCGTTATGATACCGCATCATAACAATATTATAAGTACCAGGGGCAACATACTTTGCCCCACGTCCAAAGCCTGCTACACACAGGTCATCAACAAGAGCCTTCAAATTAGGGGTGTTTAGCACATTGTTATCGAGCAACAGCAGATGCTGTTTGGGACCATATTTTTTATCTATAGTCTTGATTTGCTCAACAATATTATTGGTTACACAGAAGTCTGGCTCCAAAATGGGAACTGCACAGAAAGAACAATGGTTAGGGCATCCTCGTGTCGTATAGGCGAAGTAATTATCTCCCGCGGGATATTTATAATCAATTTCCTCTAAAATGTCGTAGTCCAGCGGAAGCTGATCTACATTAATGCAATTATTGTCACCAACTACAGAAGTATCTGTGAATAATCCGGTCAATATGTGCGAACGCTCAATTCCGGTAGCTTCAATCACTCTATCTGGCAGAAGAGAAGCCATAATGCCACCAATATATATGGCGTTGACGTTGTCCACTAAATGCATATAGTGGTTAATTGTCTCGACAGAGATTGCAAAATCAAATGTAAACATTGTGGTTACATAGATTCTGTCCCATACTTCTGCATCAATGATCGGATTAGTCCCTTTGACGAAATGAACTTCATCGCCAAGCAGTTTATGATAAGTGCTTATTTTCATGAGTCCCATGGGGGGATATTTATTTTTATAATTAGGCTCTACCAATAAAACTCTCATTTTTTCTTCACGCTCAGTTCATTTTTTATCTTCTCGCGCAATGCTTCGGCGGTTTGAGGATCACCGGCGAAGTATGTGTCAATCACTGAAATGATGCGCTGATATAGCTTGCGTTCATCACGACTATATGAAGACGGCAAATCATTTTTGGTAGCATATCCTGCATTGATGATCTTTGTATTCAGCGTAGTAACCTTCTTAGTTGCAGTTTCTGTTTGAGAAAGTACTTTTTGGACGCTTTCCTTGCGCTCATCATCAAATGTACCGCGCTCTAATGCTTTACGGACTGTTTTTTCTTCTTTTTCACGACTCTGAGTTATCTTTTCAAGTTGTTCGGCAATCTGCTCTTTTTTTTCATCGGAAGTAATAACTCCAGAGTCAATTTTTTCTTCTAATTCTTGCTGTTTTTCATTCAATTTATTCAGATTACGAAGTGCAGAGTTTGCCTCCGATGTCCCGCGACGATATTTTTTGTTAATTACCCCTGCCCATTCTGACAGTGATTTTCTCATTTCATTATAGGTCGCGCTCGGCTCAAAATCGTCTCTCTGTGAATTCGGAACCAATTCATCGTGAAGTACATGGATTTCTCCAGCAAACATTCGATTTGCATTGTGACCTTCAGATGGAAAGAATTTGGCAAAAGTGGTCCCGCTACCGACAAGAATATTTCCCTTGCGAAACCGAATTCCTTGAACAGCTTCATCAGAAATAACGCCAGAAAAATCGGTGATAGCTAACCAACCAATATAAAGCGGTTTGCCGTCAGAAGCTTCTCGATAAATGAATTCAACATCGCGCACATAATCTTTTGCCTTAGTACGTTCCTGTTTGCCGGTTGACATACTGAGAGAATACAGTTTATAAATCGGTTTTCTACGCGCACCACTCAGGATTTTATAGCAAGTAATCGGGAATCCTTTCTCTACAAAATATTCCTTAATCTTTTTGGCTTGCGTAAACTGCTGACCATCAAAATCAATTGGTGCTGTTTCTGCAAGATAACGGATAACATCTTCTTTAACTAATAGACCAGATTCTTTTGGAACACCAATGAGGCGCACTTCAAAATAGTGGTTTTCGGTTTCTTCCGGTTGTTCGTCAAAAGTGCTGATAGCCTTAAATGTTTCCATGATATCTGATGTTTCATCGTTGGATTTTTGAAGTAACTGCTGCATCCGAACGCAATCGCATGTCATAATTGTTTTTGTTGTATCTCCCGCGGAAGAGGTAATAAACTGAACTTTTTCCGCATAAGCAAGCCCGCCCAAACGTCCAATGCCACGAAATCCGCGTTCAGTTCTACCATCTTTATCAGATGCTCCAACGTTCATCAGCTTAACCTTTGCAATATCTGCAGGGATTCCAATGCCGTTATCTTTGATGGCAATATCCCGCTGCGTATCATCAATAAAAATATGTATCTCTGCTTCTGCAGTGCTCAAAATTCCAGCACCAATTGCAATATCAATGGAATCGGAAGAATTTTGAATGTACTCACGGTAAATGTGCATCGGGTTTGAATACATCCCTTTTGTTAATATTTCCAGAAGGAATTTACCAGCGATAGGCTCACTCATTATTTGCTACCTCCTTGGTTATAGGACGGGAATGGAAACTGTATTTTTAGCAATGTTTTGAATACAGGATGGTGGATAATCAGATCCCCCTTTTTTAGGCGAGTCATCATATTTGCATATACCGTTGGGACGAATTTGTAGTCAGGACGCGATACCTCAATGGCGTTTGTACGCCCATATACATTTGTCCCACAATTTCCCTTGATTCGATCATGAATCGCACTCCTGAACTGCTCAGCAGAAAAGAGGACAACGCCCTCGGAACGCCCACGCTCAGTAATATCAAGTAAGTTGGCAAGCAATGGAGAATTCTTGCTTGAGGTAGAGGGCGCATACTTGTTTAACTCATCTACGAAAATGATGATTTTCTTAGGAACCGGCTTTTTGCTTGTGCGGTCATCCTGATCAAAGTCACCATGTTTTAATGAATACACAGAACGAATGATATCACCAAAAACAAGACATTGGAGCTGCTCTGTGAGTCCGGCAATATCCACCACCATCATTTCGCCGCCATTGATATTCAAGACTTCGTCAGAAAGGTATACCTGATGTTGATCTCTCGAACTTGACTTCGCATTTATAAAAAAATCATCATTGATAGAGTTGTTTATAAGCCGTCTGAAACGCTGCCATGATTGAATCAGTATGCTGGAGTTATTATTTTTACTGCTGCCCTTGCTACAGAACTCTTTAAGGACATCCTTGAAATTTGACCAACTCAGATCTCCTTTGAATTCTTGGCCATAGTCAATGTAGCTTAAAATAGACTCAATTGTATAGTTCGGGTCATCAACATTCGCAAAAAGCATATCGACCTTACTAATATCATGTTCAAACGTATAAACGAAGTTCGCTGCTTGATTTGCATCAAATTGCTCAACTAAATCTTCTATTGGTAATGCCGTATTAGCATAAAGTTTGTCCTTTTGTTTCCTGTAGGGATAAAGATACTTTACGTTTTCGAATGGAGTACAGGGAACACCCAGAGCATCCCACTCCTGACGCTGGGCATCTGTGATTTTTTCGTTAGGCTGATGTACATGAAGAAGATCGTCGCCCTTGACATTCATCACGATAATTGCAACATCATCCCTGCATTTGTGCTGAATTGCTTTCAGCATAAACATAATGTAGCTTGTCTTCGTTGCCAAACCCGAAATACCGGAAATATTCATGTGAGCACCTTCTGGCCCGATGAGAAAATCCCCGTTATACTTAATTGGAACAGAAACGTTATTTCCTGTTTTCATAATACCGGCAGGAATTGCTGTTTTCTCGTCAATACTATCCAACCCAAGAGCGATTTGAATATCATCTTCGTCCGCAGTATATACGGGAGATCCTTCAAAAACCGGCATGAAATTTTCCTTAGTATTGTGAACGACAGATACTTTCGCATAAGAAAGCGATAATCGACGTGTCATCGGCACAGTCTCGACGTTGCCAAAGTCGGACGAAACATAATTGCTAATATGGCCTGTGCCATCGGTAATATGGAAAATATCTTGTACCACACCGTAAGTAACTGAATCATCTTTATTTTGTACAAGGACAATATCAAACGGACTAAGGATTGTGTCATCAGACAGCCAAAACTGAAATTCATCACAAGACGAAGGATATTTTTCTGTGGCAGATACTTTACCGATTAGTTTTCTTGTGCTCATATCTCTATCTCCTTATTTATCGAAAATTCCTTTTAAAATTATTTATAAACACAAAATCACTTTCAAAAGACGATTTTATCAACTGTTCTGTTAAATATACAGGATACAGGTGACTTGCCCATCGTTCGTCGCGACCATAACAGGTTGGCGACCCTTCATTAAGAAGAGATAAAGAAATATTGTCAACAACCGAGGTGTTGATTCCATCCTCATCATCAATTACCGCCATTTTTTCAATTTTAATGATGCCTTGTAAGGGGTTTTGCACTCTGTTTTTAGGCCTGATTCTCAAATACCAACAGCCAAACTTTCTATGCCTGCTATTTTCTTTCAAGAATACTGGGGTACGCTCACCATATTCGAGTTTAAGTAGTTCAGCTCCGATTTGTGTACCGCCACGTCGTGCTTTATTTGAAGTTGGCAACATGGGATCAAAACTTTTTGAAACACCCACCACATTATAAAACATATCTGCGAACTCCGGTTTACCAGTGTCCTGCCGTATAAATTGTAACGGTCCATCAACTATGAGCATATGATCCGGCTCTAATGCCCCAGAGCTTACCATATTTCCAAGAATATCAATTTCCATGCCATGCATCATCGTATTGGCCTTTGCAATTGCGGCATTAACTGGCACGTTTTCCTTCATTGGATCAAAATGATATTGTACAACATCAAGGCGCAAGTCTTGCGCCATCTGAGTTCTTAGAATACGCAATCGTATTTCAGCAAAGTCTACCTCGTTCATTTTATCGCTGAGAAGGAGTAGGTTTTTTCGAGCTACTTCACCATAAGAATGCAGCTTCTTATTGGGTTCGCGCGCAGTGCAACCAGCTCGTACCTGCGCAACAACAACCGGATATATTTTCTTCCCTTCGATTACCACTTCTCCGATCTTCTAAGTACGACGTGAACCATCCATAAAGAAAGAAAATCCAGAGTAAGTTTTATCC
>N._stephensi_709_cecum__coassemble_54_pt1 | contig 8532 bp, 7 predicted proteins | sample N__stephensi_709_cecum__metabat2_low_PE_006 | metagenome-assembled genome bin N | reverse complement strand
ATAATCTGTAATCTGTTTGATTTGGGACTGCATGGTTTGTATGGCATCTTTATATATATTTTTATTATTCTTTAATTCCTCTGATATTTTTTGATACAATTGCTCAAATCCATTATCCAGTTGTTCTAACTGCTTAATTAACTTATCCTTTTGTTCGACAGCTTCGTCAAACTTTTCTTCATCCAAATTTGCATCTCGCAAAGCTTCCCACTGCAAATCATTTGCCTTTATCATTTCTTCCAAAACCTGAATTTTTTTTGACAGGCTTTCCTGCATAATCGCAATATAATTATTTACATTTTCCATCTGTTTTCCTCATTATTTACAACTACCACTAATTGATTTGATATTTAAAAGTGATATGTTACATTATTATCCTTTATTGGCACGTTTCATTACTTCTTTCCATGTATCACGCATTGTATGGAGATGTGTTAATACCTCCTCTAAAATTTCTTTGTCTTTTTTTATATTTGCATCTAATAAACGACGATACACATACTCATATACATTATCAAAATCCTTTGCAACAGGATAATTAAAATTTAAGGTGGCACGAAATTCTTCTATGATTTTCTCCACTCTCATAATGTTATCATGTGCTTTCCCGATTTCTCCATTTTCCACCGCCACAATTGCTATATTACAAAATTTAATCGCACCATCGTATAACATCAATGTCAATTGTGCCGGTGATGCGGTTAAAATTTGATTTTTTTTATAGTCTGCATATGGATTGACTGCCATATTTTTCCTCCATTCTCCACATTGTAATAATGCCCCAATGATATGGCAATCATATAATGGGGCATCATTTTTATTTGATAATAAAAATTTATAATATACTCTCTAAAGCCTTTAAATAAGAAATATGACTACATTGATTACATACCTAACATAGATGTAAGACTGGATGAATTCGCATTCAATGTCGCCAATGCTTTTTCCATGGCTGTAAACTGTTTGCGATAGCGTTCCTCCATTGTGGTGATTCTATCCTCCCACTTACTAATCTGTGTTTTATAATTATTTTGCTGTGTTTGCATAGCTTTGTCATTGTATATAGTATATGCACTGCTCATTGCACTTCTAGACATCTTCTTGGTCAATGTATCATAAACATTGTTAGCTAACTTATTAAAGAACTCTGCCACAGCTTCCGGATCGGATGCAATAGCTGCCATCAACTTATCTGCCTCTCCTTTTGTAGCATCGTCATCTGTATCACCATCAATATGAAATACACCTTTTTCATTTTCACCGGAAGTAAAGTAACCGGAAGTCTTAATGCCAAAGGATGATAAGGAATATTTCTTTCCACCTATCTCAAAGGTAGATAACATAGAGCCTTTTATAGCAGTCATAATGCTGTCAAGGGTACTGTCTCTTCTTAAAAGGGAATCTTTGATTTTCTGCTCCCATTTTTCTATTTCCTTATCAGACATTGCCTCCTTCTCATCATCCGTCAATGGCTCATAGCCTTTAGAAGAATCCGCATTGTACAAAGTTTCCATTTCTTTAATCAATTCGTTGTAGGATTTAAAGAAATCTTTGATTGTATCATAAATTCCCTGTGTATCTATATCTGTGTTGATTGTTATTACTTCATCTTCATCCGTTAAAGCATTTGCCTGAATGGTCAAGCCATTTACTTGGAATGTACTTGTGTTAGAAGTGAAAACAGCACCATTTAATTCTATCTCTGCATCCTCTCCAACAATACGTACTGCACCTGTTCCACCATTAGTATCCATTCCCAATGCTTCTTTCGCTGCATTGTATGCTTCTGTCTGTTCGGTTGTGGCTGTATTGGGGTCATAATTTTTCACAATCTCATACTGTGCTATTACATTTTGCGCCGTAGCACGCTGTGTATTATAGGAATCTATAATGTTTTGATACCTTTGATAATCATCCGCATCCGTATCAAATTTCCCATCATCTTCAAAGTTTTGCAATTCCTGTGCAAACAACTCATCATCCTCTAATACTTTACTTCTCTCCTCAATATCTGTCTGCAAAGTCTCTAAACCATTCTCCAAATCCTCTTTTGTCACAAATGAAGCATCATTACCGGCAATTGCCCCCGAAGCCTCTAAACGATCCAAAAGTTCCAGTTTAGCTTTTGCATCGTCTGTCAATTCCCCACTACCATCATCTTTCGTCAAAGTTTGTAAATAGGAATAATATTTATTCAAGCTATATCCAATGACATTGCCATCCGTATCTTCAACTACCATGCTTTTAAGATGATCCGGAACATCATCATTTGCCGCATCTACTTCGATTTTATTCATAAATTTTGACAAATCATTGTAAATGCTTTTTTTGTCTGCGATTTCCTGATTAAGAGTTGCTTTTACATAATCGTTTTTAGACATCTCTACAATCTCAGCATCTGTGTAGCCGGCAAACTTCTCATATCCCTTTATATCTGCTGATGTAACAGAAAACAGTCCCATCTTTTTCAATGCATCCATGCCATCTGCCGAATTGGCAGTAAAGGAAAAATCTGCCTCCGCACCACTGACCTTGGAGCTGACAAAGAATCTTTGATTGCCCTCATCAAAGCTTGCATTCACACCTGCTTCTTTTAAATATGCCACAAACTCATTAACAGACATATCATCTCTAATTGCAACTTTTTTCTCTGTGCCATTCGTTACAATACTGACAGAACTGTCAGATGTAATACCAAGATCGGAAAGCTTTGATTTTCCGGTTATCTTTTCTCCGGCATTCGCTGACTTCACCACACCACCGGTCAAATAACCTGTCTTGGCAAGATTCTTAATTTTTAAATTTTGTGTTCCATTTACAGCGGTACTGCTTGCCGTTACCTTTGCTTTGCTTTCATTGGATGATGTAGCTTTCTTCACCTGAAATGCATTGCTGAAACGCAAGCTTGACAATTTTCCCGTGTAAAAGCTATATACCTTTTTATTCAAATCTTTCCATGCATCCTGTGTCCACTCTAATTTGGTCTGGCTTTTCTCTAACTTCTCTTTCTTAGCCACATATCCTGACACCATTGCGCTTACGATACTGTCTGTATCCATATTGGACACAAGACCATTCATACTTACGCCCATAATATCCCTCCATTCATATAATTACTGTTCTATAATTTCTCATCCACAAGGATACCTGCTAATTCCCACGCTTTCTCAATTAAGTCAAGAGTTTTCTCCGGCGGAACTTCCTTTATTACTTCCTTGGTGTCCTTGTTTACAATCTTAATCATTATGCGGTTCGTGGCATCATGAACACTGAATTGACATGCCGTATGCGACATTCTCTTATTCATATCCTCCACTGCCTTTTTCATTTTTTTCTGAGATGGAGCTTTGTCCTCTCCTCTCTCATTGCTGTCTCCTTCTCTGTCTGTTCCCTCCTTCTGGGTAACTGTGATAATTTCTTTTGCTATGCTTCCTGCTTCCTCCAGTGCTTTAGGCGTGGTAAGCGTTTCCTCATGCTTTATGGGTTCTACTTTTGTCACTCCTGTATTCTGGAATCCTGCAGCTGCACTCGCCAATCCTTCTATAGCTGACATTCTTCAACACCTCCATGTGCACTATTTGTGCTAATCCTTTGCTACAAGATATTCTTATTTTATTCTTTATCGGCTTTTTCCCTTGATTTATTTAGTATTTTAGTTTTCTATTTTTCAGCCTACTTTTTCAACATTCCTTTTAATGCTTCCAAGCCTTCCGCTGTTGATGCCGCTTTGTTTGCTTCCTGAATTTGAAGATATACTTCCTTTCTATATACAGGTACGGATTTCGGTGCCGTAATGCCAACCTTCACCTGATCGCCCTTAATTTCCAATATAGTAATTTCTATATTATTGTTGACCATTATAGCCTCATCTTTTTTTCTGGATAATGCTAACATAAAAACCTCCATTTCCGAATCATATTCTATTTTCTGTACTTTCGATACAGAGAACAAAGTAAATAGTTACCGCAATACTAATTTTGCTCTTTTTTAAAAATTTCATATATTGGATATTTTACTTGATATTCTTCATTGTCAATAATAATTTGACATGCCTTACGATTTTCTCCGTTAATAATCATAGGCGCTTTCATATTAGCTGTCATATTCTCTATCTGAGAAGGAACTGACAATGTCACCATAACCAACAGATTTTCATCCTGAAAATCTCCTAATGTCTTTAACAGCTCATCCTCCACAACCGGGTTATAATTGGCATCTATCAACAGTGGGTCCATTACCGGCATGGCAAAATTAGGCTCGTCCACGGATTGAAGCCATGAAATAGCAGAGTCTTTATTTTCCTCATCATTTATCAGTAAAAACTGTTTCAAAAAATCAAAACCTATAATTCCTTCTTCAAATACAATCAATTTATTGGGATCTACCCCAATTTCTCCAAATAGCTTGGTCTGTATTAACTTCATATTTTTCATCCTTTCCAATATATTTATTGTGACATATTATATGACATATTATAAAAAGGCTGTTGCACTAAGACTTAGCAGCATAATGCTGCCCTTAATACAACAGCCATATAAATCAGATAAAATCTAACAACGAATTTTTTACTACTTTAGCTGCCGCTGAGAGGGATGCATCATAAACCTGAGAAGCTGCTGCATATAATATAGCTGTTTCTGCAAGGTCTACATCTTCATTGGTAGATTTTAATTCTTCTACATTTAACTTCTGGTCTTCTAATCGTGATTCATTCAAATTCAACCGTATCTCACGGGAACCAATGCTTGCTTCCGCCAGATTGACCGTATCCTGATGCGCCTGGAAAATATCTATGCCATTTTCAAATGCCTTCTGCATATTTTCCTCTGCATAATCCAATTCTTTCTTTGCCGCCTCCAGCATAGATTTTAAATTGGCTTGATTTGTGCTGTCAGCGTAGGCGTTTTGTCCCAAGCGGTTCTCTATGAGTTTGATTTTATTTTCCACTTGACGTACTGTATCCACCGCATCAATAATATCCTGTACATCCCTTACCATATCATGGGTAAACACATCTTTGCCTAATGTGTTTACTTGGAGTGACTGATTAAAGTTAATATAATAATTGATGCTCTGGTCTGTCATAGCGTAATTGATTATGTCATCCGGGTCCGTCTTATCTGTACACTCAAAATAGTGTTCCGGTCTCAAATCTCCATTTACAAAACCTGTCTTGTCATAGGTAACTGACAAATCATTTGCTGCTCTTATGTCCTCCATTGCATCCTTTCCGATTAACAGTTCTCCTGTCTCTGCGATAAAGAACACATCTCCATCTCCCGGTTCATAACAATCCGCATCCGCAACAGATTTCACCTTGACAGTCGGCAGTGTTGCCGAAGCACCGGTGGCATCTTTACCTTTTAAGACAGGCACTGTACCGGCATCTAAGTTGTCATATGCCAATCTCAGACGATTGACAGAAGAAAACGTAGGGGTATCGTCCACCGAAATGGAAGCAATATTTTCTGCATCAACAGATTTGATAATTTTATTGCATTTTGTGACATCCTCCACTTTAAATGGCTCTGTAATGGTATAGCTGGTATCCGGCTCATCCTTCATAAATGTCATAGTGGAATCGGTTTTTAATCCGGTAAAAATTCTTCTTCCGGCATAATCCGCATTGGCATCATTAAAAATCTGCTCTTTATATTTTTTCAGTGTCTCCACAACTGCTTCTCTGTTGCTCAAATCATTCGTTCCGTTCGCTGCCTGATCGCAGTAATAATATATATCTGACAGAACACCCAGACAACTGTCCAATGCATCCTCCGTCAATTCAAACCAAGAACGGGCATCGGGAATGTTACGGTCTAAATACTGATTGATTTCATTTAAAGTAGAACGGAAACGCAAAGCACGAATGGCAACAATCGGATCCTCCGATGGTCTTGTAATCTTCTTCTCCGTGGCAATCTGCGTGTTGTATTTGTCCATGGCAGTTTTATTATAATTGATATTGCTCAATGAATTATTAATCAAAATTCCATTTGTAATTCTCATATCCTTTTGCCTCCTTATACACCGGTTTCGTTAATCAGTTTGTCATAAATTGCCTGCATAGTGGAAATCATCTTGGATGATAATTCATACATTTCCTGATATTTCATAATATTCATGGCTTCCTCATCCTCGTCCACACCAGACTCTGATAATCTTTGATTTTCTATCGTGCCTCTTATTGTGTTATAATTTTCCTCTAATGTGGAAGCCCTTCGGCAGTCAATAGAAATCTCTCCTACAATACTTTGCAGATAATACTTAGAGGAACCATTTAAGAACAACTTCGCTTCTTTTATTTCTAACATTTCATCTACCAAGTCGTCACCTGCCACTCCTTCTTTTATAACAGTGGCAGTGACAAGAAGTCCCGGGTCCTCCGACATTGCTTTATTGACCTGTGCTGTTTTGGCTTGAAATGTGTCGCTTCCGTCACTGGTAACAAATATAGGAGTATCGGCACCGGCATTTCCGTACAAATCCTGACCTTTTGCCTGAATTTTATTAAACTCCTTACAGATAGTATCTACAAAGCCATTGATTTTATTGATATAATACGGAATACCTTTATAGTCAACCGCTTCCCTTGTACCGGTCTGCTGTGTCCCACTATCATCCATATAAACATAATTTTCCGTTTTATTTCCATTACCATCCCGAATATCAAACAATGCTTTTAGGGAACCACCGGTTAAAGCCTGCGGGTGAAAAGGATCCCCAAAGCTCCACTCTATATCATACAATCCCGGCAAATCCACACTGTTATTGCTTTCCTCTCTTGTTACAATCTGCAGGGTAAAATAATCGTACTCACTCACCAACGCCTGACCGTTAATCGTGACACGGAAATCATTACCACCGTTTCCTTTTGGGATTTCTGTTGTCTCAATCGGCACAATTTCTGAAAGCTCATCTAACAACAATGCTCTCTGGTCCCGCAGGTCATTGGCATAACCGCCATTTATCTCAATACTGTTAATCTGCTTGTTAAGCGTTGCCACACTTCTTGCAATGACATTTACTCTGTCTACCTGATTGCTCACCTCTAAGTTCGCTTCATTCTGTGTGCGGGTTAAGTTAGTGGAAATGCTGGCAAAGTAATCTAACATACTGACAAACTTATTCACGGCAGCATCTCTGTAATTCATATCCTCCGCATGGTCCTTTAAATCCTGCAGGGCATTGAACATGCTGTCGTACTCCTCTGTAAAACCATCCACTTCCATTTCATTGAAGAAATTCTCTATCTGATACATATAATAACGCTTCGTGGAATTTTCGCTTAATTTCTCTGAGGTCTGTCTGTATTTGACATCATAGTATTCATCCCGGACCTGCTTAATCTGGTAAGCATTTACACCGGAGCCGATTGTTCCGTATTCCTGATATACCCGAAGGGCATCATTTGCCTTTGAGTATATAATTTGTCTGGAATAGCCTTCTGTTCTGGCATTGGATATATTATGTGCTGTTGTGTTCAGACCTGCTGATGCAGTATAAAGACCTGATGTTGATATGGATAATCCAAAAAATGTATTTGGCATAATGTCCCTCCTATCCTAATTTGTTAATAATGTGCTCTAACATTTCATTGATTACATTGATGTAACGGGAAGATGCGCCATATGCCGCCTGAAATTTTATCATGTTAGTCAATTCTTCTTCCGATGCCACACCTGCAATCTGGGTTCTGGAATCATCAATCGTATTGGTTACTACCTCCTGATGGCGGGCAATATCCTCATACAACTGTCCCATATTCCCTAAATTATATACATATTCATTGTAAAATGAATTGAAATCTAATGGTGTCATGTTGTTTGGGTCGATATTGTCAAAAGGGTTGCCCCATGCTGCCAGTATAGCTTCCCCCAGCTTCAAATCCTCTTCTCCTCTGTTCCCTTCGTATTTGGTAAAAGGAAGAGCTCCATAATTCACATTCACAATCGGGTTAATCTGTATATTGGAAGTCGTGTATAATGATTTGTTGCCAAAGAAATTACCCAGCTCGGGAACTGCACCTTTTAACAAATCATAATTAGAATCGTTATTGTAAATCTTATAAGTAGTTCCGTCGTCCGCTGTGACCTCCACATATCTGTCTGTCAGCTCTCTGGAAAACAATTCCACACCTTGTATTTTATTGCCATCCTCATCCAAACCGTAGGAGGCATTCTCCTCATCCAATACTAATACATCATTGTAAGTCACACCGCCAATGGTAATGTTTTCTTTTTTATTAGGCGACATGATGTCATTGATTGTCTCCACAATACCGTTAATCAGTTTATCAAATATAGCCTCTGAGCGCATGGCAACGGAATTATTTATGTAGTAATTATAATGGTCTGCTTCCTGCAGGTAGTCATTGTAATCATCCAGATAATCCTGATATGCCGCTTCATAATCTGCATCTGTGGCAAAATCACTTTTTATTGGTTTCTCCGGCTCGGAAGGCACATCCGTGTAATTCGTTACATAATCGCCTCTCGCCAGAAGAAGTCCTTTTAATTCACCAATATCATTTTT
>N._stephensi_709_cecum__coassemble_51_pt1 | contig 8738 bp, 8 predicted proteins | sample N__stephensi_709_cecum__metabat2_low_PE_006 | metagenome-assembled genome bin N | reverse complement strand
AAACGCATGATCGACCGGCAGATTGCAGAAATCAGCCATTCCATCTCGGAAATGAAGGAAAACAATGGAGAACGCTGGACCATCAAGCAGATGGAGGCGCAGAAGAAAAGATTAGGGGAACAGATAAAAGAACTTGCCGAGGAGAGCAGAAAAGATGACCTGATTACCTTTGAGGAGCTTGGCATTGACTCCATCATGGTGGATGAGGCGCACGCATACAAGAACCTTGCCATATTTTCAAAGATGAACAATGTGGCAGGCATTACCAATACGGGGGCAAAGAAATGTACGGATATGCTCCTGAAATGTCAGTATATCACGGAACTGAACGGAGGAAGGGGCATTGTATTTGCCACGGGCACTCCGGTCAGCAATACCATGTGCGAGCTTTATGTCATGCAGCTGTACCTTCAGAAGGAAGCCTTAGAGCAGAAGGGGATCTATCACTTTGACTCCTGGGCGGCAAACTTTGGGGAGGTAACAACATCGCTGGAGCTTACGGCAGAAGGGAGCGGGTACCGTTTCAAGAGCCGGTTTAACAGGTTTACGAATGTGCCGGAGCTTATGAACATCTTCCGTGAGGTGGTGGATGTGCAGACAAGGGACATGCTGAACCTTCCTGTGCCTGCATTGCGCCATGGAAAGATTATTACCGTGGAAAGCAAGCCGGACTGGTATGTAAAGCAGGTCATGGAGGATTTTGTGGCAAGGGCGGAACGCATCCGAAACGGCAGCATCGATCCGTCGGAGGATAATTTCCTGAAAATCAATCATGAGGCAAGGCTTCTTGGAACGGATGCAAGGCTGCTCGATGCAGCAGCACCAAGTCCTGTGGACGGCAAGCTCAATAAGGTGGTGGAAAATATCCTTGCGGAATATGAAAAAGCAGGCAGGGAAGGAAAGATTGGCTGCCAGCTGGTCTTTTCCGATATTGGCGTGCCGGCTGCAAGATGGTCAGAGGACATGCTTTCGGAAAACTACTGGAAACAGGCAGAAACCGGAGAAGAATCCGGCAAAGGGTTTGATATCTACAACTTCCTGAAAACAGAGCTGGTCAAACGGGGAATACCGGCAGAGGAGACAGCATTTATCCATGATGCCAAATCGGATGCACAAAAGGATGCACTCTTTAGGGACATGCGGGCAGGCAGGAAGAGGATACTGATCGGATCCACCAAAAAATGCGGAACCGGAGTCAATGTGCAGAAGCATATTGTGGCAATGCACTATATCGACTGCCCCTGGACCCCTTCCGATGTGGAACAGAGAGACGGCAGGGGAAGGCGCCAGGGAAATGAAAATGATGAGGTTGCGGTTTATTGCTATGTCACAAAGGGGACTTTTGATGCATACAATTGGAATATTGTGGAAAACAAGCAGCGTTTTATCAGCCAGGTCATGAGGGGAGAGGCAGTATCAAGGACCTGCGAGGATATTGATGAGGCGACCCTTTCCTATGCGGAGATTAAGGCGGTTGCCACGGAAAACCCATGGATCAAAGAAAAGATGGAGATTGACAATGACGTGCAGAGATTAAAACTCTTAAAGGCATCCCATGACAGCCAGAAATACTCTTTGCAGGATGATTGCATGATTCGTTTTCCAAAACTTATCAAGGCAGCGGAAGAGAAACTTGCATGCGTCAGGGAAGACATAAAAGCGAGGGATGCGGCTCTTCTTGCCGGTACGGAATTTGCCATTACGCTGGGAAATGCCACCTTTACCGAGAGAGCCGATGGCGGAGTCAGTATGCTGGAAGCGGTTTTCAAGTGTAAGACCGGACAGACATCATCCATAGGAAGCTTCAAAGGGTTTGAGCTTTTAGTGGAAAAGAACTTCATGGGAAAGAATTATCTGGTGCTCAGGGGCAGGACGGAGTATAAGGCGGAATTTTCCACAAGCCCTGTCGGGAATATGGTAAGGATTGAAAACCTGTTCAACGGCATGGATGAAAATATTAATTTTCTGGAAAAGAAAATCGAGTCCTACAGGCATGACATGGAAGCATCCAGAGCAGAATATGAAAAACCGTTCGCCTATGAGGAGGAGCTGAAAACAAAGATTGCAAGGCAGTATGAGTTAAATGCCAAGCTTGACCTTGAAAATGGCAAGGCAGAAGATGCGGATTTAGGCGGCGCTGATAAAGGGGAACAGTCCGTGGAAACCAAAATTGCGGAACCTGATCATGCATACGGGGCTGGAGATGATTACAGGAGGAGATGATTGGCATGGGAAGAAAAATGATTGCAGGAATCTGCATTGCGGCAGGGATAGTCTTACCGGCTGTCCCTTTTTTCTGCAAAACACATGGAAAGAATGAAACGGATAAACTGATTAAGAAATTTGAACAGACATTAGAGAATAATGTCTATGAAGAAAAAACAGGGCAGAAAAAACCAGAGAGGAAGCAGGCTGATGACACAAAAGAGGACACAGCCCTGCTTCTGAAAGAAAATGTTATTGGCATCATTGAGATTGAAACTTTAGACATCAGGCTTCCGATTGTAGAGGGCACAGGCTCTAAGGATATAGCATATGCAATCGGGCATATGAGTGAAACTGCTCCAATCGGAGAAGCAGGGAACTGTGTGCTTGCAGGTCATAATGGCAGCAGAAACGGTGTGTTTTTCACACACTTAAATCAGCTTGTTTCAGGGGATAAGGTCAGGCTGATTGACAGAAACGGTGAAGTGCATTTATATGAAGTATCTGACATGTCCGTAACCGGACCTTATGATAATGAGGTCAAGGCTCAGGGAGAGGAAGAAACCCTGACCCTCCTTACCTGCACTGAAAGGGGAACAAAGCGATATGTCGTAAGATGCAAACCGTTAGAGGAAGGCGGGAAGTATGAGTAAAATGCATCGGCTTTGGGAAGCGGAAGATATTATCGCTGAAATGGATATGTCAGAAGTGGATGATGACATAGCGGAAACGGATGAAGATACCCAGATAATAATTAGCGGATGGTATATTCATCTGCCGGAATTAGGTCTGAAGCTCCATGAAGGCACAGTTGGTATCCGGGATGAGGAAATGCAAGGCTATATGCCGGATTTTTCTGTCACGGTTGTGCATGAGGCAGATTCAGATAATACCGATTATATCTGCTATGGACGGGACGGATTTGTAATAACAATGGCAAACTGGCTGAATGGACGGTTGTCCATAGATGAGATAGAACAGCTTGAATGTGAAATCGTAATCCCGCATGAGAGCAACAGACAGGATGTTTTTTCTATTAACATGTTTTAGCAAAAAAATGCAAGAAGGAGAGGAATTATATGAAATACTCAATCAGAGTGAAAGAAGTAAAAAGCAAAGAAGGAAATCTTAGAGGTTTTTCATCGGTTGTATTCGGTGGCTCATTTAAGATTACGAACATTGCTATTTTGGAGAACAGCGAAAAGGGAGAATTATTTGTGTCGATGCCAAGATATAAGTCCGGTAAACGTGACGGGAATAACGGTGTGGCTTATAAGGATGTGTGCAATCCGATTACCAAGGAGTTCCGTGAGGAGCTTTACGGAAATATCCTTGAAACTTTTGAGAAGGTAAAGGAAGGGGACAAGGAGCAGGGTGACAGAAACAAGAGCAATATAGAAATGCCCCGGTTTTCTGTTGCTGTAACACCGTATGAGAGGGAAGGAAGCAGCATCAGAGGTCTTGCCAGAATTTATTTTGAGGACAGTTTCATCATCAACAATGTGAATATTCTTCAGGGAAAAGATAAGGTCTTTGTGGCAATGCCTTCTTATAAGGCTAAACAGAAGGACGAAAATGGAAAGGATACTTACCAGGATATCTGCTATCCGGTAACCAAGGAGTTTCGTGAGAAACTCTATAATGAGATTTTGGATACTTACGAAAAGGAAAAGCAGAAACGACAGGAACAGTCACAGGATAAGAACCAGGCGAAGGAACCTTCCAAAGATGGGTTTCAGAGAGTAAATAATCAGGATAGCCCCTTTCGCTAAAGAAGATTAAGGTAATGGCTGGGAGTGAAAGCTCCCGGCTAGATTGGAGGATAATGATGTGAATATAGAACAGAAGAATCTAAGATAGGATAATTTAATACTGGAGTTAATCAATTTACTTAAGAAAAATGGTATGCCTGATAAGGAAAATAATGCATTTGGTTCAGGATACGTGAAGCAGGTTAGATGATAGCAAATATCTCTAGAAGCTTTATGCAAAATATGGACATAAGTCGACAAAATTCGGACATATAGTTTACAAGTGATTTAGAATGTTATATAAATTTTAAAATATGATTTTATAGGGTGAATATATGATAGAAAAGATTGTAGATAAGATTATAAATAAGCAATTAGAAGAAAAAACAATATCGAAAGAGGATATAAATATTTATAGATATGGTTACACGTTGGTTTGTGAAGTGTTTATAAATATAATAATTGCAATAATAATCGCAACTATTTTGAAAGAGTGGATATTGGTTGTTTTATTTTTGATAATATATATTCCTTTACGCAGTTATTGCGGTGGTTGGCATGCAGACAAGTTATGGAAATGTACGATATATTCCAATTTAATTCTTGTGCTATTGATTATAAGCAATGAATATGCCATAAGAATGGTTACTGGCATTATATTTCTGATAGTATTTATAGTATGTGCATTACCTATCTTTTATATGGCTCCTGTGGACACAGAGTCTAAACCGATATCTATAGATGAAAAGAAAGTGTACAAGAAAAAGATTAAAATAATAGTATTGTTACATTTTTTTATAGTAGCTGCGATGCTGTTTGTGGATAGGAATAAAATTATGTATGTAATCGTATTTGCATATATAACGCAGGCAGTAATGTTGATTATTGAAAAAATATGTAGAAAAATAAAAAAAGATATTGAAAAATAGGGGTATATATGATAAAATATATAGCTAAAAAAAGAAGGGGGGGGGGTGGAACCCTATGTATCATATAGCAATATGCGATGATAGTAAAGAATTTATTTTGTATATGAAAGGCATTCTTTGGGAAGCAAAAGGAGATAAAAATATTGACTTTAAGATATATGAATTTATGTCAGGAGAAGAATTAGTTCGTAATTTGGACAGAGGTATTAATTATGATTTACTGATTTTGGATATGCAGCTTGGTGGAATGGATGGCGATGAAACAGCAGAGATATTCCGTAAAAAGTTTCCGTATGCAGTACTTGCTTTTTGTTCAGGGGTTCGTCAACCCACCATTCAATCTTTCAAAGCAACTCCATTTAGATATTTACTTAAACAACAAACCCATCAGGAGTTAGTAGAAACAATGAAAGAGATTTTGGACGAGGTCAAAAAAAACTTGAATGAACCATTTATTATGGCACATTACAGATGGACGACACAGATGGTAAAAATGAAAAATATTTTATATATAGAGAATGCCAAAAGAGGTGGAAGAATTGTAGTCTGTCCAAAGTGTGAAGAAGCAAAATACGAGGCAAAACTTCTTGTTGATAAGAAACCAGAGCAATTACTGGCAGAACTGGAACGATTTGGGTTTGCACTAGCCCAAAGTACATATCTTGTTAATATGAATCATATAGAATTACTGCATACGGAAGATTTTCAATTCGACAATGGAGAGGTTATGAAAATAGCAAGAGCATATCAAAATAGTTTTAGAGATGCATTTGTTAAGCGTTTCACAAATAAATATCTTTAGAATGCGAGGCGAACAAAATGATATGGTTTAATAATTGCGTTATGCTGTTTGGATGTATAGTAGAAGTTTTCTTGCTGTTTGATTATTTTCGGAATTTTTTCGATTTCAAACTAAATAGAAAATATATAATTCTTGTTTTTGTACTAACAAGTTTGGCTTTATTTGGAATTAATTTGATTGGTAATGCAACTGTAAATCTTATAATGTTTCCGTTGTTAATGTGGATATTTGTAAGTGTCCTATTTGAAAGTAAAGTGGGTGTGAGGATAGGATACTTTGTAATAGCATATTTAGTGATGGTTGGAGTTGAATTTCTGTTTTTGATATTGTCTCAAACAACATCAGAAATGTTATTAAAAACAGGTGTAGTTCCCATATCCGATTATGGATGGCAGATAGTAGTTATAAAATTTATAAATTTTATAGCATTTCTGGTGCTAAAACAGACATCAGATAAGTCGCATAGCAAAATGACAAATAAGTTATTCTTTATATATTTGTGTGTTCCAATTGCTACATTGGGAGCAATGCTAACAGTATTTTATTCTGGTGTTGATTTTGCTGGACATATAATACTGCGAGCAGTAATGACTTTGTTTTTTATCTTTATGGTTTTAGGTAATATGGTATTGTTCTATGCATTTCAAAAGCATACTGAGGATATAAGCGAATCTGCAAGACAGGAAATTGAATTGATTTATAAAAATGCAGAAATAGATAGATTGACTAAGATAGCTGAAATAAATGATAATTTTAATGAGGTTGTTCACAACATAACACATTCTTTAAAAGCAATAGAGCAACTGGCAATGGAACATAATGTAGAAAATATACGAGAGATAGTTGAAGATTTAACAGGCAGGCTTACACAAAGAGAAATATATGAATATAGTAACCACAGAATGATAAACACTATATTATCTGAATATGCAGCAAAAGCGGAGAAAAACGAAATAAAATTTGATGTATATGTAGAACCTGGATGTATTATAAAACAGGTAAAAGACATAGATATAGTATCAATGCTGGGGAATGTATTAGATAATGCATTTGAGGCGGCAGGTAAAGTGGATACCCCGTTAGTGGTTTTTAGGATGTTTATGCACGAGAAAGGAAAGATGTGTATAATTAAAGTGGTTAATGATTATAGAAAAGAGATAATAGAGAAAAATGGAGTAGTTCAAACTACTAAAAAAGAAGATGGTATTCATGGTATAGGTTTAAAGAGTATAACAAAAACTGCAGAAAAATATAATGGAAGTTTTAGTTATTACACGGAAAATAAAAAATTTTATGTGGTATTGATTTTGCCAGTTGAATAGAAGATAGCTCAGGTAAATTGGGCTATTTTTTTGTTTTCAAAAACAAAATTCGGACATAAGTCGACAGAATTCGGACATTTGGTTTTCAAGTGGAATTATTTATTGTAAGATACAGTAAAATAAATTTAGGAGGAATTAAGGATGAAGTTAAAAAGAATGTTAAAAAAGGTGGCATTAGGATGTTTGAATGCATTGGCAATGATGATGGTGGTGCAGACTGCAAATTCGGCATGTGTATGGGTAGTGCATCAACCGGAGTTTCCAGAGGAAGCATTAAAGTATAGAAAGGAAAAAGTTCGTTGCTGATATTTGAAAAGCATGTGAATCTAAAATATAAATATGGAAACCGGCATTTCTGGTGCTGCGGATATTATGTTGACACAGTTAGCAAGAACACAGCCACAATCAAAGCATATATTTAAAATCAGTTGAAGGAAGATTTAGAATATCATCAAATGTCATTGGTAGACTATATTGACCCGTTTACGGGTGAGCTAGTGAAGAAACACAAGAAATAAAAATCACTTGGAGCGGTAGTAGGAAACCAAAGCAGACCAGCAAGCCTCTTACGGGGCTATGCAGAGTAAGGAAGCACTGAAACAGCCCCTTTAGGGGAAAATGTGAATGTGGTGCGGTTGGCAGACCTTTAATATGCCTTCTGGGTGCAAGCAGGTAATAGCCTCTTATAGGGGTAGTGCAAGCCACTGGCTAAGCTGGTGGTCCTGACTGCCAAAAACAAAATTCAGACATAAGTCGACAGAATTCGGACAATTACTTTTCAAGCGGAATTGTAAGATGTGTACATCAATAAAATAGTCTTGGGAGGGATTGAAAATGAAGTTAAAAAGAATGTTAAAAAAGGTAGCATTAGGATGCGTTGGCAATATTAATGATTGTGCAGACTGCCAATTCTGCATGTGTGTGGATTGTTCATCAGCCAGAGTTCCCAAAGGAATATAAATAACCAACTTCATGGATTCGGGTTATATTCAATATAAGCCGAATTGATATAAGGCTGTGCTAATTTTAAAATATTGTGTAATAAAAGTAATCTTTAATTTGGTTATTGATGTAGTTATAAAGATTATATAGGTCCTTAGCAAATACCAAGATAATTCATTTTCTGCATACACTATAATAATGACGTCGGTCTATTTCTTTAATAACAAAATAATGAGGATAGAAATGAATATATATATATCAGATGATAAAATTAAAAATAATATAAAATATGTTAGGAAAGTAACTGGAGTATCAAATAATAATATGATTGCGGTATTGAAAGATAATGCTTATGGACATGGAATTCAGCATATTGCTACACTTCTTTCACAAGAAGGAATTTCTTTTTTTGCAGTATCTTGTTTTGAAGAAGCTTTACAAATTAAAGAGGTCAATGCTATGTCTAGGATATTGCTTTTAAAACCAATTAATAAAAATTCACTTGAGTATGCAATTAAGAATGGATTTGACTTAATGGTTGGAGATCAACGATATTTAAATAAGATAATCGAAATATCAAAAAGAATTGGTATTAAACCATATATACATATAAAGGTTAACGAAAAACTTAATAGATGGGGTTTTTCAGTAACTGTGGATGATATTTCTGAAATAAGAAAAATATGTGGGACGGAATACCCTATAGAAGGAATAGCTGTACAGTTTAAATCAACATATTATTATGATTTTGGTATTGACAATAATAGTGCGTTTTATATAAAGCTTG
>N._stephensi_709_cecum__coassemble_50_pt1 | contig 8845 bp, 10 predicted proteins | sample N__stephensi_709_cecum__metabat2_low_PE_006 | metagenome-assembled genome bin N | reverse complement strand
CAGATGGAAAATCAGACAAATCAAGGTGTCAGTTACTTAATTTTTGTTGTACTAGGACCGATTAGGAACTTTCACCCACTAGAAACGGCACTGCTAAGTGCACCCAAAAATAAGCCATCATGGATTTCCTTTATCCACAATGGCTTACCCCGATTCATTCTGTTGCCTGCTAAATAAATTTAAGATTTAACAACAACGGCTTTGCATCCACAAGCATATGTAAAACACGCAATACATACACGGTCTGTTTCTCTTTATTGATATAAAAGAAGATTTTATAGTTTTTGTAATAACACTTCCGTATCTGCATTGCCGCAAGTTCTTCATCTTCGTCAAGCTCATGGCTTTCCGGAAACTGTTCCAGCCTGCTTATCGTTCTTTGGAAACCGGACAGCAGATTCCGTGCTGTTTCCGGTGCTTTCTTTTTATAGAAAATATAGTCTGTATTGCGGGCAATGTCACTCTCTGCCGATGGAAGTATGATGACATCATATGTCTTCATGGTCATATCTGCTTTCCATTTCTGCAAAAAACTCCTTGTAATCCCTTCCCTTTCCCGCCTGCATATCACGGTAACTTTCCATTACCATTTCACGCACATTTTTCTGGTTTTCTTCTATTTCTGCCATGACAGATTCCCTGTCAGCTTTCAAAACAGCATCCATGCAAAAATCTCCTTTCACTGCCTGTCCATTTCATCTCTTAGCCTTATGATAATTATAAACAGGATAACAGAAAAAATCAACCACAGCCTGCATTTTCCCTTAATTGGCAATTTTTTGTTTAAGAAAAAAGATTTGCATTCTCCCTGTGTCTCCTTATCTTCCAATCATATCACTCTTGATCTTTTCATCTTGAATTTATATACTTTATTAAACATTTCTAATAATTTTAGCGGGCACTCCCATAACCAGCTTTCCTGCCGGGACATCTTTAGTTACAAGCGCACTCGCTCCAACGATAGAATTTTCACCTATGATTACTCCCGGCAATAAACTTGCACCAGCACCAATCGTTACATAGTCTTCTACTATCGGTCCTGCAAGATGCTCCACTGCCTCATCATCTCTTCCCATTGAATTATCATTTGTGGATGCAACAAGCACACTAATAAACACATGATTGCCAATTTTCATATTCCCCGTAATATGGGAATTATCCATGATTTTTGTATAATTTCCAATTACTGTTTCATAATTAACTGAAACATTACGACTAATAATACAAAAATCTCCTACCGTGCAATTTTCTCGTATTGAACAATTATCTCCCAAAAGAGTATTATGCCCAATCATTGTTCCAGTATAGAGAACCACTCCCGGACATAGTATAGTATTTTCTCCAATAATGGTTTGCTCATATTCAGAACTATATGTTCTTGCTGTACTTCCTGGTGTTGTAGGCAATTTGCCAATAACACAATTATCATAAATTTCCGCACCCTTCTTAATAATTGTCCCCGGATAAAGAACTACATAATCATGCAAAACAACTCCATCCTCTATCGTTACATCATTATGAACCACTGCTGTTGCAGGAATCAGTGCACTATTACTTATATTTGTATTTTTGTTAATCATTTTCTTCCTCCTCTCTGTACATTACTAAGGCATAACCCTCAATGATTAGTTCGTTCTTTTGATTTATAATGATAGTATCAAGCTTGTAGATTCCTTTGATTTCATTAACAATCTCTACTACTATTGCATTTGCCGTTAATGTATCGCCAAAATAAACCGGTTTTTTAAATTGGAGATTTTGTTCTAAATATATTGTACCGGGACCCGGAAGTTTCATTCCTAATACGGTAGAAATTAAACTTCCCACTAACATCCCATGTGCTATTCTAGTACCAAAAATACTCTTTTCCGCTTCTATTTGGTTTATATGTGCACTATTAAAATCTCCCACCAGACCTGCAAATCCATATACATCTGATTCTGAAATAGTTTTAGAAAAACTCGCAGATTGTCCAATTTCTATTTTCACATCAAACACCTGCCTTTCTTATAAAGGCATTGGCATTCGGAAATTGCAAAACAGCTAAGAAACCATATACCACATATAATTTTTGATTTGCTCCTTGGAATACCCCCCCCCGACAAACATTTGTTCTTTTAGCATATTTTTCACATCCTCGCTCATAATTTTATATCCATTTTTTTCATAAAATCGAACAGCTCTTTTATTCTCCGGATTTACACACCAATAAATGTATTTTAGATGTAATTTATTTTTCCCCATACACAATATTTCTTTCATTGCATATTGAGAATACCCCGCTCCCATCGCCTCTTTTCTTACAGTAATTGCAAATTCTGCTGTTCCTTCATAAATATTTTTCAAACTGACTGTTCCCATATAAGTATCATTATCATCCACGATAGCCATATGTAAATTTCCTGAATCTTCTTGTGATAATATAATAAATTTTTCACAATCCTCCATAATTTTTGAAGTAAAATCTGTCTGTAAAAATTCAATAACGGATGGCTCATGCATCCATTCTAACATAAATGGGGCATCCTTTTGTTTTAATTTTCTTAGTTTCATTCTCTTAATAACCTTCTTTTTAATATTTTTTTGCTTGGTTTTTCAACAACCTCATATATAAATATAGAAATCATAATACATACTACAAAGCTTAATATGATTTTCAAAATATTTTTATCATTAACTATCGTAAGCTTTCTCAATAGTGGCCAAGTGAAAAATTGTGCCAGAAAAAAAGCATACGAACACCCTGACATATAATTATTTCTGCCTATTTCAAGATAATATGCTATACTGATTCCAACATAAAGGACACATATACAACATATTGTGTTCTATATTCCATATTAGCATTTTACGTTAATATTTCGTTGTTATAACACATGATTTTGTTATTCTTTTATTTTCCCTAACATTACTATATTATATAGCTTTATTTTATGTAAAAACATTTTCGTCAAAAACACAATAATCATACATATAATTGTTGTATAAAATGGCAGATACAAAAAGTTACATAATAAACTATGTTTTCTCATCCATTGAGGAATAAAGACCACATACGCTACAAACATCATATGAATTGTATAAATTTCCAAAGTAAGGTTTCCTATTTTCTCAAAAAAGCTTTTCAGATGAATCCGACATAGCAATGGAATAATCCATTCCCACACAAATGCTACTCCAACTAATGTATAAATTGTAGATATCAAAACAACAAGTACATCTTTCGCAATAACCAACATATTCATATTAGAATGCATTAAGTTCATATGAAAAGAGTACCACAAATAAAACTCCTCCTCTGTAATAATATGAAATACAATAAAATACAGCGGAATATAGAGAATACTTATCTTCCTAAATATAACAAACATTTTGTTTTCAAAATGTATATTATGTAAAAAATATCCTAAAACAAACCAAACAAAATTTATCTTTACTCTATATAAAGAAAACAAATCTATCTGAAATATAAAACACATAGCAATCCAAACTACTAGAAAGCTTAGATTTCCCATCTGCTTTTGCAGCAAAAATGCCACAGAAAAAAAACAAAATATCAAAAATAACACCCATAGAAACCAAACAGACATAGAATCTACATAAACTTCCCATAACTTATTCCATAAAAATTCAAAATGAACACCATTTACCAAAAATTCTTTTAGACAGTTCATTACAACAGCCACTGCCGACCATGTAATAAAGGGAATCAAAATTGTAAAAATTTTCTTTTTTAATACGTATGTTATAGTATTTTTTTTGTAAGAATAGTATGCAAAATAACCACTTGCAATAAAAAATAATGGCATATGAATTACATATATTAAATTTTTCATATAAGAATTTGTTGTCAAATGTCCCAACACAACAAGATAAATCGCAACACCTTTCAGAATATCCCATCTTACTTCCCGCTTTTCCATTTTACAAACTCCTTTAAACTATCTAATATTTGTTTTGATTGAAATATCATCATATAAAACTATAGTTCTTTTTTACATCAGATGAACAAATGCCCGGTGTTCTTTTCAATCGTTGAATAAAGGACTTTAAATTCAATAACGGATGGCTCATGCATCCATTCTAACATAAATGGGGCATCCTTTAATTGTAATTTTCTTAATCTCATTCTTCCAATAACCTTCTTTTCAAAAATTTTATAATTTTCTATGCTTCTACTTTCTTTTTATAAGAATTTTTTAGCTATACTATACAACTCTTTCAAAGTTTTTCTATTCATAATTATTAATAACACTGCCAAAACACACTGTATTGCATAACCTATATATTCTTTGATATACAAAAGAACTAACCATTGTACACATAACACCATATAACCAAACAAGCTGATTTTAATATCTAATCGAATGCCTATTTTTTTTGGTGCTTCTAAAGCCATTACAAGCCAAATAACAAAGTAACCAACTAGTGTTGCAATTACTGCACCATATAAATTCAATCGTGTAATCAAAATCAGATTCAGCATTGAATTGATACCCGCACCCAGAACTGTTGCCTTTGCGATTGATTTTGTTTCACTCTCAGCAGCATAAATAGTAGTAAGATATCCTGCTACAGAAAATAAACCAATAGAAATGAGCAAAGCAGGTGAATATTTCCAAGCAATAAAAAATTCTCCTTTAAACAAAAACCTTGCCAACACTTTATTTAAGATTATCAATACACAACAAATACTAGTCATCAAAAAATTATATATATTGTATAATGTTTGAAAATACTCTTTTTTATCTGTAGCTTTTCTTTCTGAAAAAACACTTAATTGCATCGCCTGATATATAACATTATGGCATGCTCCTAAAACAACCGGGATTTTATTAGCAACAGCATATATTCCATTAATTCCAACACCTAAAAAATAAGAAATAAACAATCTATCCGATGAACTGTTAATCCACCATGCAAGACCTGTAAATATCAACGGAATACTATAAGAAAGCATTCCCTTTTTTTCTTCATTAGTCACTAGCTTACTAGTGCTGATTAAAGTTTTAATCTTCACTTTAACCATCACATATATATCTGTAACCACACCACCAAGAATAGTCGCAAACAATATACCAACAAGCCCCCATTGAAAAAAAACAATGAAAATCAAATTAGAAAATATTGTTACTAAAGATTGAATAATTCCGGCAGTTACTATAACAGGAACTTGATCTGTTCCTCTCAGATATGCAAGTAAATTATTGTATAATGCCATAATTATATATTGCAGAAAAATATATATAGCATATAAATAATAACTTTCATTTCTAGTCAGTGCTATAAAAACAATAAGACCTGCAAAAAGAATACAAGATGATTTTGCCAATATAACAAATCCATACCTAAGAGCAGCTCCTTCTTTTCTCTCTTTGCTTCTCCAGTCAACTGTCCGAATCATGATTGCATCTGAAATATCTAACATTAGCACAGGCAATAACAATGCACTAATTGTATTAAGCAAATCTGCCATTCCATAAGATTCCGTTGATAAATAACTAGTATAAAGCGGTACAAAAAGGAAACTCAGAAAATTCGGTCCAAAGGATGCAATTGCAAACAATAAAATATCTTTAACTAATTTCTTTGTTCTGTTCATGTGTTCTCCCTTTAATCCGGCTTGTAAAAATCAATAATATTATCATCTGTTTTTTCAATATTTTGGCAATACGCATCATAATCCTTAGCTAAATGCCCTATATCCCATGCCATATAGCCCTCCTGATCCAAGCTGGAAACAAGAACCTTTGAGGCAGGACCCAATATAAAACATAAAACTTTAGTTTTAGGGTATTTTCTTGCTCTTTCCATCAAACTATCAAATTCTGAAAAAGCATTTTTTATCGGTCCTGTTTCATAAATACAACTTTTAGCATGCTCAAAAATATTATATTTCAATTTATCCACAATGCCTTTACCCGAAAACAAGACAATCTCCTTATCTTTCAACAACTGAATTAAATTATTATAGTGTTTTTTATAGTCATAGTTTTCAAGTGCCATATATAACTGATTAAAACCCGCTGCAATATAAATTCTATCTCTATTGCATATTTTATTCAAAAAATCTCTATATGGTTTTACTTCTGTCAAATAAAATTTTCTGTTAAACTCATTTAATTGTCTTGTGGAATGAAAATAATTATAATTAATTCCCACATACATTGTTTTATTATTATCATTATCAGACAAAATCTTTTTTAAACCCTCTGCAAGTTCAGCATCATACTCCTGAAAAGGAATGGATTCACCTTTCATTAATACAATCTCTCCATCTCCAAATCTGCAAAAACTTTGTGGATTATTTACAAGCAAAGAAACCGTTTCTTCATAATCTAAAACCTGTAAAGTATCCTTATTTTCTAAATCTTGCATTTCATATATATATAAATCTTCTGCCCTTAATAGAGTCTGAAACATTTGCTCTCTATCACGTTCTGCTAACGATACTTGGGTTAAATATTTTATATTTCGCAAAATATTTAATATTCCCTTTACTATATTTATTATTATAATTTTCAACTTCATATCCATACCTGCCATTGACTTTCATGTGGAAAATATATTTTTTTACCATTCAATTCATATTTTTAAACATGCCATAATTAGCACAACCGGTTGTAGCATACAACCTCTTTTAGTGCAATAATATTTCCTCTTGCCCACTTATTCGTATGTGTCAATTAATTTCATTCTTTTAATAGTATTCTTTTCAATATTTTTTTGCTTGGTTTTTCAATTATTTCATATATTAAAATAGTAATCCCCATACATATTGTAAAGCTTAGTATAATTTTAAAAATGTTTCTATCGCTGACTGCTGTACACTTTCTCACCATAGGCCATGTGAAAAATTGTGCCAGAAAAAAAGCATAAGAACATTTCGACATATAATTGATAACTCCACTTAACCTCTCATTATATTTAATTTGTTTAAATTCCATCATTGATAAAGTGATAATCAACAAGGAAAACATTGGTAATGCAACCCATGAATACAACATATAATTATATCTGCTTATTCCAAGATAATATGCAATGCTAATTCCCACAATGAGTATTAACAGTTCCACCATCAAAGAAAATCCGCAAGAAAACATTTTTAAATATTTATCACATTTTCTGATATCTTCTATACTTGATGCAATCAATATGCCTTCTGTAAATTCCAAAATTCTAAAAAACGGATTGCTGTAAATATCTTGCACTTCAAATATATATACAACAAATGGAGCGTACAGTAAAATGGCAGAAATTAAAATGGCAACTATCCATTTTTCTTTATTCCGCATCTGTTTAACCATTTCACATAAAAACGGAAACACAACATAACACAATAGCATACAACTGATAAACCATGTTCCACTATTATGGGTAATTCCAAATAAAGAAGAAAAAACACTTTGTAATCCCAAAATCTCAATTGGTGCTATCATAATATTCTGCAAAACACTTTCCTCCCCCAAAAATAAGATGTACAGTACTGCAACAATGTAATAGTCTGGCAATATTGCAATACAGCGTTTTAAATAAAAAGATTTCACATTCTTTATATTTGATAAATCATTTAGATGATACGAATGATACAAAACGTATCCTGACAACATAAAAAAGCCTGTCATTGCCACAGCTCCCATCTGTACATATCCATCAACTATTCCATAATAACATCCTACACCTATTGCTGAATGAAAGCAAAAAACCAATAATGCACAGCCACATCTAAACAAATCCAGTCCTATTAATTTCTCTTTTTTAAATCGTATACCCCCCCCCGGTATTTTGCACTATCCATCTGTATCTGTCTCCTTCTTATCACCTTGAACATTTCATAAACCATTCTATCATTTTTCTTTATACATGAAACTTATTAATTACATCCACTACAAAATCTATCTGTTCATCCGACATTCCATAATACATTGGTAAACTAAGCTGTGTTGCACTAATTTCTTCAGCAATAGGCAGGCAGCCTTGTGAAATATTCAAATTTTTATAACATTCCTGCATATGAATTGCAATTGGATAATGCTTATTTGTGTCAATTCCTTCTTCTGCTAAATAATTCGCAAGCTTATCTCTGCTTTTTGTTCTAATCGCAAAAATATGCCATACCGAAACCACATCATCTATAACACCTGGTAAAATTATCTCTGAATTGGTTATCTCATTAAGATATCTCTCTGCAATCCTTCTGCGTTCTTTATTCATTCTTGTAAGATGTACAAGTTTTGTTGATAAAAATGCAGCCTGCATTTCATCCAGCCTCGAATTATTACCTATATAAATATGATGATATTTGTAATCAGAACCATAATTACCCAATGCCCTAATCTTGCCAGCCAGTTCTTTATTATCTGTTACTACTGCACCTGCATCCCCTAAAGCACCAAGATTTTTTCCTGGATAAAAACTAAATCCTGCCGCATCACCAAAGCTACCAACAACTTGATTTTTATATACTGCACCATGTGCCTGAGCACAATCCTCAACAATATACAAATTGTACTTTTTTGCAATATTCAAAATTTCATCCATTTTACATGGCTGGCCATATAAATGTACGGGCATAATTGCCTTAGTTTTTTCAGTAATTTTCTTTTCAATATTTTGAGGATCTATATTGTAAGTTCTAATATCAGGTTCAACCAAGACAGGAGCTGCACCTACATGTGTTACAGCCAGAACTGTAGCAATAAATGTATTAGATGGCACAATTACTTCATCCCCATTCCCAATTCCTAATGCCTTTAAAGATAAAATAAGAGCATCCAAACCATTGCCTACACCAACACAGAAGCATAATTTCCGCCGGTATGAGAAGCAGCTGGTGCGGGAACAT
>N._stephensi_709_cecum__coassemble_44_pt1 | contig 9208 bp, 5 predicted proteins | sample N__stephensi_709_cecum__metabat2_low_PE_006 | metagenome-assembled genome bin N | reverse complement strand
AGTTCTAAGTGTTCTTATATCATTTATTTGGAAAAATACGCAACCGCTTCCAATCGGAACTTTAGTTCCATGCCATCACATGGCGATGAAAGCTTGATTGCACATCGTGTGCAATCATTGCTGGATAAAGTAAAGAACACTAAGAACATCTAAATCACAAATCGTATCGTATCTGATTGAAATTGTAAATTTTGCACAATAATAAACTTTTATGAAGAAGTTTCGCAATTACCTACAAATAATTGATAAAGTAAGGATGATTTGGCTGATTGCAGCGGCAGCAGTAAATGATTATACAATTATTATATTAAAGAAGAAATCCATGTGAACTTGCATAATTCAATATGCGGGACACATGGATTTTTTTGTGGAAAATATATAAAAAGGTTAACATCTATATTAGGTTTTAATAATATTGAAAAAGTCATAAAAGTAATATATGATGAATGTGCAATTATGTAAAAAAAGGAGACAATTTAAAATGAATGATATAATATATCTTGTTGGAATATGCATAATAGCAGCACCTATTTTTATTTATATTTTTTATAGGGAGCATAAACTGCGTTCGTCCGGTAAAATAATGAAACGTAAGATAAAGTTTGTCGAAGAAAGCGAGGAGTTTACCTTGTCATTGAACAATCCCTCTATTGTAGCTGAAAAGATACAAAACCTGCCTTACCGGGAGATGAAGGTTTCCGTAAATACCACAGGCAATCAAAAATTTCGCTTTTCTTCCGGATACGGTTGGGATGCCGGACTTTTTTTAGAGGAACGCAATGGAGATAAAAGCATATATTGTTTTGGTTTTTTGAATTGGCGGACAAAAAATAATATCCCGATAGACAACCTGCATATGAATATGTTATTGACTGCTATAGAAAAAATGTTTTTAGATATTGACCCGCAAACAAAGGTGCAGACTAAGAAGGTGAAGGCTAAGCGGGGGTAAATCCGCATAAGCCATAATAATGTGATTTTTCATACTAATAGGACGGAGGTGTAAAAATATGAATGAAAAAACATTTATGCTGGTTTTTGCCGTGTGTCTGATTATACTGCTCATAATTCGCGATATTATTGTGGAAATTATTAGCAGAATTCTTGATGGGATTTTTGATGGAATTGGTATGGGCATTGATGCCATCATAGGTGCTTTTCAACACAGAAAAGGAAAGAATTCAAAAAATCAAGATGAAACGGAAAATTTGGCAGACCGTTTTCATAATGAAAAGTAATTTGTTTACATAACAACTTAATGTTATAGTACAATGCATTATGCCGGAAATGTACTTGGCAAAAAGAGAAATGAAAAAGTTGAAATAAAACAAGCAGGAAGGATAACAGATGAAGAAAAAAATCATATGGATGCTTTGCTTAGCTTTATGCCTGATAAGTGCCTGCATTTTGACAGCCTGTGGAAGTAAGGAATTAAAAGGCACGTATAAATCCCAGGGACTAGTTGCCCAGACCTTTACTTTTGATGGAGACAAAGTAACGATGTCGGCTTTTGGTTTGAATGCTTCTGGTACTTATGAAATTAAAGATGATAAGATTTACATAACATATACTCTTTTTGGTGAAGAATGTACTTGGTCACAGCCTTTTTCCAGAACGGATGATGGTTTTACAATTAGTGGCACAGAGTTTAAGAAAGAAGGCAAATAGAGAACCTGAGTTGCTGAGAGCAGGCAGTTAAATGGATAAGGAAGATGGTCTCGGAGCTTCGCCCTAAATGTATTCGTATGATTTGTATGTTTATAGAACATGCTGTATAAGTACTGTATGTGTATGTACAATAATACACTAGGTGGCAACGGTTGCACCCATTATCATGGCAGACTGTTGTAGGACAGTTACTAAGGTTCTTATCGCAGAGTAAGGATGAATTAAAGTGGTATCACGAAGCGTAGGCTCTCGTCTTTAAAAAGGCGGGAGCTTTTTTACTACATAGGAAACTTAAAAGTTTGTGCTTGTAGAATAAAAACAGATGAAGTGAAAACTTTTTTAAAAATAAGGTGTGCATTTAGTATATATTTGATATAATTATCATGGAATGTATCCAAGGATTTCCTTCCGGCTGGACGAAAGAGTACCTTGTTGATGGGAACATTGTAGAAACACTATTGGCAAAATGGAAATTCATGATGGAGGTGATATTGTGGGAGCAAATGGGATTTTGTTAGATTTGGAATATGAAAAACGAGATGAAAATGGAAATTTAGAATACGAGGGAATTTCGTTTGTGAAAGATGAATTTCCTGCCTTTTTAAAGCAAACAATAGCTCCAATCTATAAAGATGAAGAGTATAATGCCCAGATGAAAGAAGTGGCTATTGATATGACGGGATTTGATTCGGTGAATTTGCAGGCTGTTTTCGATACAATGCCTAAAGTGAGTAATTTTAGAATTGGGGAATTAGTAGCAGAAAAAATAGTAGAGAGTAGGTATAATGCAAAATTTACATATAATAGTGATAGAGATTTGAAAAATCCAAATAGTAATAATACCGGTGCGGACTTAGTTGGATTTATTGAAATGGAAGATGGGGCAGTTAATTTCCTTTTTGGGGAGGTTAAAACATCTGAGGAGCAGACAGCTCCACCGGGGGTTATGTATGGTAAAACGGGAATGATTAATCAATTAATAGAATTAGGGACAAATTCTGATAAACTAAAATCTTTAGTAAAATGGATATTTATTAAGTGCAATTCTGATAAAGATTTAGCAGTGAAAAAGTACATTAGGGAAGCAATGCAACATTATGTGAAAAATAGAGATAGCGTTCAATTGATTGGTGTTTTGGTGAGAGACACTAATCCGGATGAGATGGATTTGAAAAATCGTTATAGTGATTTGAAAAGAAAGATTAACGGTCAGAATAATGTTCAGCTATTAGCAGTTTATTCAAACTATAAGATGAAAGATGAAGCATGGGAAAAGCTGATTTAGGAGGTCTTTATGTCTAATTGGGTTAAAAATTGGATATATAATTTAATACCACAGGAGGAATATGAACTTGCATTTGATATGGTAAACGGCAAGTCTATTTCTTGTACCCTAAATCAAAGTGAGGAAATTGATTATTCCAAGATAGAGCACATACAGGATATTTTAGAACTTACTTTAATGGATATTCTTAAAGCAGATGATGTTAATGAGAGGGAGATTGTTGAGGTAAGCCAAAAAATTTATTTGCTATTGTCTGCTTTGCCAATGCCGTTGGATAGTATTGAGAAAGCAAAGTATGTCTTAAATATATTGGTGTATTCTTATATTGGGGAGCAATGGGAAAGTGGAAGAAGATATCTGATAGAAAACAATATCAATATTTTGATTGAAGAGAAAGATGATTGGAATATTTGTGTTTTTAAGCAGATATGTAATGCATTATTTTTACTTGTAAAAAAAGAAAATTGGCAAGACTTAACAATGGCATGCCGGTTGATTTCTGAACTTAGAGAAGAACAAAAACAATTTGAGTTGGAGTATATCAATTCTATAGCACCTAATAATAAAATGCTTGCTACATATGAATTGATTAGTTTGTACCATTTGGCAAAAATAGTAGATTTAGTGGCTGCATTTATGGTAAATGGGGAAATGCTGGATATAAGAGAGCAGATAGGAATGCATTTTGGAAAGGCTATTGAAGCAGCGGAAGAAGGGGGGATTGTATCTCTTAATTTGTTATTGATAATGCTTCAAAGAATGTTTCAAAAAATGATTTCAAATTCCGTGTGGATGGTTACTCAAAAGGTAAATTCCAGGGTTACAAAGTTTGTAAGAAATATAACAGCACAGGATAAAGCAATCTTTGAACTTATGTATCCACAAAAGCATGCCATTTTGGAAGAAGGGTTGTTAGATCCGGCACATAAGGCGATAGTTGTTAATATGCCTACCTCTAGTGGAAAAACATTGATTGCACAATTTAGAATTCTCCAAGCCTTGAATCAATTTAGCGAGGATAATGGCTGGGTTGTATATATTGCACCTACTCGAGCATTGGTAAATCAGGTGGCAGCAAAATTAAAAAGAGAATTTGAACCTATTGGAATAAAGGTTGAGAAGATGAGTGGAGCTATTGAAATAGACTCTTTTGAAAGTAATATGCTCACTGATAGCAAAGATAGATTTGATGTATTAGTAGTTACATCTGAAAAGATGAATTTGCTAATAAGGGATGATATTGAAGCTAAAATGGGAAGACCATTAGCTTTAGTGGTTGTGGATGAAGCTCATAATATTGAAGAAGAAAGTAGAGGAATTAATTTAGAAATTCTTTTGGCAAACATAAAAAATGATTGTGCAAAGGCAAATTTCTTATTATTAACACCATTTATAAAAAATAGTGATGAAATAGCAAGATGGTTAGATGCAGATAGCCCTAAGTCAATTAGTTTAGCATTAGATTGGAAGCCGAATAAAAGAATATTGGGAGCTATTTATCCGGAAGGCAATAGAAGAAACTGGAAATTATTTTATCACACCTTATTGACTAATAATGCAGAAATACAACTTGAGAAGAAGCTGTTGTTGTCTGATGAAACATTAATAGATGTAACTAGAAGTGACTTAAGTAAAATGAAATTGGCAGTAGCTGCAACCAAAAAGTTAGCAGATAGAAAAGGGATTTTAGTTATAGGAGGTCATGTAAAGGATTGTTGGAATATTGCTCATGCATTATATGAAGAGTTGGAGTTAGAATCTAATGATGATGTGGAACTTGTAAAGAGATATGTGGCAGCGGAATATGGCGAAGAGTTTGAACTTGTGGATTTATTGAAAAAAGGTATTGCGGTACATCATTCAGGTCTTTCTGATGAAGTAAGAGTACTGATAGAGTGGCTGATGGAAAGAGGAAAACTGAATATATTAGTTGCTACAACAACTATTGCACAAGGAATAAATTTTCCTGTTTCAACAATTATAATGGCATCGATTGTATATCCATATATGTCAGAAATGCCGGTACGTGATTTTTGGAATTTAGTGGGAAGAGCTGGCAGGGCAGGACAAAATGATGTGGGGATGATTGGAATAGCAATTGGAGCTAAGAATGATATTCAAAAGCGGGAGGAACTGACAAAATTAACTCTATATGTAAAGAAATCAACAGAAGAACTGATTTCTCAATTGCAAAAAATTGCAGAAAATACTATAGAGTTTGGAAAACAATTTTCCTTAACGAAACAATTTTACAATCCGGAATGGTCACAGTTTTTACAGTATATTACACACATGTTTAATCAATGTAAGGATTTGGGTGAGTTCGAGGAAAAGACGGATTTGTTTTTAAGAAAGACATTTGGATATTCCAATATTGAGCCAAGGAAACAAAAAATACTTCTTTCTGCTGTTAAGGAATACGGTGAGGTGCTGAATAGAAATAAGGGATTGGCAAAATTATCTGATTCAACAGGATTTTCAATGGAAACTTTAGGGCATACTGCATATAGAATCAAGGAATTGGGAATTCGTCAAGATGCATTAAAGGCATCTTCTTTATTTGGTAATGATAGTCAGCTAAAAGATTTAATTGGAATAATGATGAATATTCCTGAAATAAGTAAAAATATGCAGGATATAGCAAAAGGAAATAAAAATTTATCGGGGGATATGATTGCTCGCTTGACAACAGATTGGGTAAATGGAACGAAATTAGAAGCATTAGCGAGTCGCTATTTTGGTGATGACAGAGATGCAATGACTGAATGCTGTCAAGCAATATATGGAAAATTGGTTAATTCTGCAACATGGGGATTATCTACAATTCAGAAGCTGGGCATTAAAGAAGATGGTCTTAGTGAAGAAGAAATGCAAAAGGCGGCTAACTTACCGGCAATGATTTATTATGGAGTTAATTCTGATGAGGCTATTTTGATGCGTATGAATAATGTGCCGAGAAGTGTGGCGGCAGAAATGGGAGTTGAATACAAAAAGAATTTTGACAATATCTACAAACAGTCTTCATATGAAATTAGACAATGGATTGAAGGGCTATCATTTGATAAGTGGAATGAATTTGCTAAAAATAAAAAAGGGATGACAGGTGGCGATTACAGAGCTATTTGGAAAGTGCTTAATAATTGATTATACAATTATTATAAAAGAAGAAATCCATGTAAACTTGCATAATTCGATGTGCAGGGGTACATGGATTTTTTGTAAAAAATGCACAAAAAGAACAGTAGCTATATTAAAAAAATTGCTAATATAAAAAAAATAATATATAATGAATGCGTAACTATGCAAAAAAATATAGGTAATTACGGAACTCCTAATTTAAAGTTTTGTATTGTGCAAATTTACAAATATAAATATTGATGAAAGAAGTTTTGCAAATGCCTAATAAAAAAGTAAGATGAAAGGAGATTTATGAAAGGAAAGAGGTTGAGAAAAAGATTTGTGAGTCTTATGTTGGCAGGAATAATGTTCTGTCCATCCGTGACTTTAACAAATGTACCGCCGGTCACGGTTCAGGCTGCCGATGAAAGTGCAAAGTCCGGCACGAATGGTGAGAAGATTGTCAGCGGGACGGAAAATGAGAGAAGTACCCGGCTTGCCATGACTAACAATCAGGCAGTGATTACAGTGGAGGCTATCACGAGCGGCTCCTTCCGAACATCTGTTGTTGATGGAACAAAATACATTACAACAGTAACAGATGGGAATAGCTGGTATGACGGTGACGGCGCAAGCGGAAATAATATTTATTATGAGAAGGGTACGGCTGGGGACGGTGTGATTCAGGGGCATATTTATGAGGTCCGCTATACAAGAAGCGGTTCCAGTTATACGATTGAGTATTATGATGTCTCCCGGGATGCAAGCCTGTATAAATACCATGCGGATAAGACAGGACTTACCGGAAATAATGTTGATGTGTATGCAAAGGCAGTAGAAGGAACATACCGTGTCTATAACTGTGCTGCACAGGAAGCCGGTTTTAAGGCGGGGGATTACAGCGAGTATCTGCAGGAGGTCAATCATGGCAGGAACAGAGAAAGACGTGTTGAGGCGCCGGATAACACTGTACCAGACGGTTATGATGTCAACCCGGATACACAGGGCAGTGCAAAGGATGGTGCATATGATAAGTATTTCCTGAAGGATTCCCTGCAGGAAGTAAGGGTTACCATGAAAGCGGATAATCTGGATTATGTATTGCAGAATGCAGATTATAAGGAATATGCTCTTGCAGAATCCGCAACAATCGGTGACAAAACAGTAGAAAATGTCGGCTTAAAGGTAAAGGGGAATTATACCCGGTACTTGACAGATTTAGCCGGCAACGACCGCTTTTCCTTTACCATCAACTTTGGAAAATATGTAAAGAAGAAAGGCGGCTATACGGAGACACAGAATTTCTTCGGTTGCCAGAAGATTAGCTTTAACAATTTTGTTTATGACAAGACGATGATGAAGGAGTACACCGCACTCCGCCTTCTGACAGAGATGGGACTTCCGACACCACAGTATGGTCTTGCAAAATTATATATAAACGATGAATATTATGGTGTCTATTTCATGCTTGAGGCTATGGATTCGAGCATCTTGGAACAGTATTACAATACATCATCCAAAAATTTAAGCGATTTCCTGACAAAGCCATCTTACTACAGCCCAAGGTTTTACCCGGGGGATTTTGAAAACGACATTATTAAAGATGGGGTGATTACATGGGATGAGCTTGTTCAATACGGATATATTGTTGAATATGAAAACGGAACTTACACTTATGATAATGGACTCGAGTATTACAGCGGTCTGTGGGAGAACGATGATGAAACATTCCAGGATGTCGTACAGGAGCTTCCGACCGTGCTGACATGGATGTACCGGCTCACCATGCTGAGCAGCGGCAAAGACTTCTTGGGCAACAAAATTGATGTCAATTCGCAAGCTTATCTGGATTTGCTTGGGCAGGTCATGGATGTGGATGAGACAGTAAAATATTTTGCAACACATAGCTTTCTTCTGCAGCAGGATAACCTTTTTACAAACAGGCAGAATTATGCCCTTTATGTGAACAAGACCGGGCAGTCCGTCATGGTGCCATGGGACTACGATTTGGCATGGGGCTGTTATGGAGATCCGGCTGATGGTGAATCGGTTGCAAATTGGAATATTGACAAACTATATAATGATATGATGTCATATATGTATCCTTATACGGATGAGTTGGATAAGTATTATGGCGGTAATGCAAATGGCGATATATGGGATGGCTATGGGTCCGGATATCCATTGTTTAATGTTATTTATCAAAATGACTCACTGATGGAGAAGTTCCATACCTATATGGAGGATTGCTCGAAAATCGCATCTCTTGGCGGTACTACCTCCACAGGGAATTATTATGAAGCAGGCAGGTTCTCAGCTACGATTGACAGCCTGCGTGGTGACATAGAGGCTGCGGCTTCTGAGCCATTGCCGGAGAATATATCCTATCTGCAGTATGACCAGCCAAATGATGTGAAGCGTGGATTGACAGGACTGAAACAGGTGATTGCGCTCCGTTCCGTTGGCGTGTGGCTGCAGGTGAATGGCATTAATGCAAAGGTTACAGGATATGGCTATGAAACAGGTTCACTCGGCAATGATAATGATAATACTGATGAGGTGCAGTATACGACAGGCGGTAACAATATTGCTGTAGTTGATGATGCGACAGGTATTTTTACGGTTGCAAATTATGCAACAGCAGGAGCCGGTCCGGAATTAACAGCGGCGATTCTCAAGGAAGACTCAGCTGAATATCAGGCTGTGAAAGCTAAGCTGTTGGAAGTATCGCCTAATGCAAAGACACTTACCGTATATACTTTGAATACGACTAAGCAGGCAACTTCCAATTATGATGTGTATCTGCCGGCACCTTCCAAAGATGCGGTTGTGTATTCTTATTCGGCGGCTGGCGGGCTGACGAAGCTGGAAGCAAGCGGAGATTGCACGAAGAAGGTAACTGTCTCCGAGCTTTCCTGCTTCGCAGTTGCGGATGACGGCTATGAGGCACAGTTTGCTGTTGATGACGGCGTGGAATCCATTGACGTATTTTACACGCATGATTATGATAATGCGGACGAAACCAATGTTACAAGCGTGCTTGCCAGGAACGATGAGACAGGTGCGATTGACAAAAACGGAGAAGGACAGATTAATTTCAAAGTCAACCTGAAGGATGGCTATAAAATCAAATCTGTC
>N._stephensi_709_cecum__coassemble_42_pt1 | contig 9388 bp, 4 predicted proteins | sample N__stephensi_709_cecum__metabat2_low_PE_006 | metagenome-assembled genome bin N | reverse complement strand
CGGAACCAATTCTTATAGGTGATGCGACCGAAAATGATAATGTATATTCTATGAGAACAGACACGTCAGCGGGGTATTTAATTGATGAGATAGCAGACTATAGTGGGAGAAGTGTGGCACCGGGTTATGCTGTGCCTGATTATAATATTGATAAGTGTACTATTGTCCGTGCAACATATCTTGATGACAATGGAAATTTTAGTGAGATAAAAACAGAAAGTTATTTTGTTGGATATAGAGATAAATTGGGATATAATGGTCTTAATATTGTTTCTATTGTGTCAGATCCTAAGAATCTGTTTGATTATGATACAGGCATATATACCTTAGGACGCATATTCGATGAATATATGGAAGGAGATCGGGAATCAATAAGCCCATACTGGCAATGGTGGGGAGCAAATTATCGTGAACGTGGACAGGATTGGGAGCGCACCGCAGACATACAGATATTTGATGTAGAGAGAAAGCTGATATTGAAGCAGAAATGTGGAATTCGCATTAAAGGTGGTGCAAGCCGGGGATTGCTTCCTAAAAGTCTCAATTTGTATGCGCGGGAACAGTATGGTGAGTATGGCAGATTTCATACTGATTTATTCGGAACAGGGTATCCGGCAGATACAATCACGTTGTTTTCAGGGGGAGAAGATTCAGTATCAAAATTCAGGGATATGCTTACAGCAGAATTAGTGGAAGGCAGGGATTTTGCTACAATGAATTTTGTGCCATGTGCGATGTTTTTGGACGGGGAATACTGGGGGATTTATTGGATTACAGAAAAATATGATGATGTGTATTTTGAACATTATTATGGTGTGGATAAAGATAATGTTATTATGATCAAAAATGGCAGTGAAGTAGAGGAAGGGGAGCGTGAAGACTATGAACTTTATGAAAGAATGATGGAATATATGAACGGCACAGATTTATCCAAGCAAGAAAATTATAGGTATGCATGTGAGATGATAGATATGCAGAGTTTTATAGATTATTTCGCGTCTGAGATATATATTGGCCGATGTGGTGATTGGCCAGGGGGCAATTTTGCATTATGGAGAAGCCGCAAAATAGGCGATGGCAAATATGAAGATAATAAGTGGCGTTGGATTTTATTTGATGTCTATTCACTTTCACTGTCTTCGAAGTGTATGGAGTATGACACATTGTGGGAGGCTATGGAGGTAAGCGAAATGTTTTATAACTTGTGCCGGAACAATAATTTTAAAAGGCAGTTTGTAATTACATTTATGGATATAGCCAATACATCTTTTTCAGAAGAAAATAGGAATATGATTATTTCTGATTACCTTAATTTGATGGAAACACCAATGAGTATTTATAGTAAAAGATTTTATGGCTTTGAGGATAACGATGAATTTCTCTCTGAAGTGGAAGATATACAGCTTTTCTTAAAACATCGTAAACCGTATATAGTAAAATGTCTGAAAGAAGATCTTGCTTTGTCAGGTGTGCCTGTGTCGGTAGAAATTGAAACAAATGATAGTGATGCAGGAAGTGTCATTGTGAATACAGCTAAAGTGACATTTGATCACGGAACGAAATGGGCAGGGGAATATTATACGGATTATCCAATTACATTGACAGCGATTGCCAACGAGGGATATAGATTTGTTTGCTGGGAAAGGGATATTTCTTTAAATGATGACAGTATAGAAATAGATTTGGACGAAAAAGGCCTGTCGATTCGGGCTGTGTTTGAAAAAAGATGATAGCAGGATTGATTAAAAATTATATGGCTTGGGGGAAATATGGGCAAAGAAAAATTGAAATCTTTAGATGGAATAAAAGGCATTGCAATATGGTTTATAGTTCTTTATCATACGCTGGGACATTTTGGCAGTTCTTATCCTGGCTTTATGATCCCCATAAAAAAATATGGCGGATTATTCGGAAACAGTTTCTTCTTTATGATTAGCGGGTTTACCATTTGTTATGTATATAGCGATATTGTATTAGAACATACAATAAATTTCAAGCAATTTGTAGGTAGAAGAATTAGAAAGTTATATCCATGTTATCTATTGTCAACATTGGTCTGTATATGTATGTTTCATGTTATTTATGATGAGAGAAGTATGTTTACATTAACAGAACTGATGCTAAATTTAGTTATGCTTACATCAGGCTGGATAAGTGATGTTTGTACATTTAATTATCCATGTTGGTTTGTCAGCCAATTGCTTTTGTGCTATATTATTTGGTATGTAATTACTCGTTTCTCGAAAAAAGAATATGTTACGTATGGATATGTTATTTTTCTTGGAATTGGATACCTATTGTGTTCGTTTCCGCTGTCAATTCCATTTTGTTACAGTAATGACGCGATAGGATTTCTCAATTTTTTTATGGGCTGTTTGTTGTATGAATTGTACATTTCATATTCGCATAAATTTAAGCGCATGATTTCTGTAGTCGGAATAGGTATTATCTTAGTGGTTATGTGTATTATTTTGAAATGGGGTTTTGAAGATTTTGTCGATGCGCCTGAACTTTTATTTACATTTACTATTTGCCCGACATGTATATTAAGTGCGCTTGAAATAAGGCCTTTGGCATATGTATTAGGAAATAAAGTAGTATCAGCAAGCATAGGTAATATCAGTATGGCAGTATTTTTTTGGCATGTTCCGATGGCAGCATTTTTTATCACGGCACGTAATAGATTTCACTTCTCACTTGATGCAAACCTATATTATATTTTATTGTTGTTTTCTATTTTTGTGTTTAGTCATTTGGTAATTAGATTAAGAGAGATGGCTAACCGGGAATTAGATGCTTTTTGGCATAAACTTAGTTTGTATGCGCGCACGGAGGAATAAAGATATTGAAAAAGCTAGGATATGTAGGCATAATTTTATCTTTTTTATGTGGGGGATGTTTTTTAACTATCACAACACAATTTGAAGAACATAGTTATTCGACGTTAGAATGTTATGGTTTATTGATTTTGTTTGTGCTGTTTTATGTTGTTGGGAATTGGTGTTATTGTAAAGTTAGAGATACGAATATTGTTCGTCAGTTATGTGCATTAAACACAGGAGGAACTATTGTATTTGTGTTGCTTATGGTAAACCAAAAAAACAAATTGTTACAGTTTGGAGAAGATAATTTCGTGTTGTTGTTAATAGCGATAGGTATTATATTTACTGTTACATGCGTGATGGAACTTGGATATATAAAAAAAAATGTAGCCTTAGATTTGAACGCTTTAAAGAGTAAAAAATGGATTATTGCACTCCTATTTTTTGTAGGATTAATAGCCGTATTTCAAACTGGTTCGGAGCCGAGATGGGATGGAGCGTATTTATTTAATTATATTTTAGAAAGAAATATATCTGATCTTTTTAATTTACAGGCATTACAGTTTTGTGGACATTTAAGTATGGGATATATTGGGGCAAATATAATTTTGGGTTATTTGTTTCATAATTTAGAACTGGGGATGACAGCAGGAAATATTATATTATATCTTTTAAGCGTTTATTGCATGAATGGAATTCTAAAAAAGACTATGCCAGAGAGAAGGGAACTTTGTTATACCTTATTAACAGCAGTTTATGCCTTTTCTCCTTTTATGCTAGGGTTGGTAAATTATAATTATTGGGATTATTGGACTATAGTACTATTTCCAATTATTATATATTTGGCAATTACAGAAAAGTGGATTTATCACTTTGTGATTTCCTTTTTCTTTATATATACAAAAGAAACAGCTTTTCTTTCTTATGCCTTTTGGTGTATAGGTATGGTATTTTTTGATTCAAGGCTAAGAAATAAAGAAATTTCAGTAGGAAGTAAAATTAAGAAATTACTCCTAGACCAGAGATATATAGGAATGATGGTCTTGGGGCTGAGCTGGCTCATAATGTGGAGATATTTACCGCATTGGGATGGTGTTGGCAGTTTTTCTTTTGATTTTGATTACATCATAAAAAAATTGGAAGTATTTTATGTGTTTAACTTTAATTGGGTATTGTCGATATTAAGCATACTGTTTTGCATATTGTGCAAGAAAAAAAAATGGAAGCGATATAGAGTGTTAGGTCCAATTATTATAAGTGACGTGGCTGTTGTATTATTCAATTGCCTTTTTAAGACAGTGAATCACCCGAGATATATAGGAACGCATATAGTAGTTTTATGTCTGCTGGCATCAGTTGGGATGGGGGTGATTTCGATATCAATTGTGCAAAAAATAATGCTGATAGTCATTTCATGTGTGTTGCTAATATCAAATTATTATTCCATAGATTGGCTTAGTAGGATGATTTTTGATAATTATAATTTGGGTACGGTTTTACTAAGCACATCAGGAGAATATTTTAGTGATGCAATGGTTTATAATCAGCAGTACCGCTATATAGATATTGCATTAAATAAGGCGATGAAGGAAGCGGTAGCAAATGACAAGGCAAGCATATATTTTCCAACAATAAATAATAATACATGGTTTTTTGATGGAATCACGGCAAAGTTTAGATATATTGATGATGTCATTATTCAAAAGGAATTCTGGGATTATACTAAGGATAAGCGTATGGCATACGAAAATAAAAATACAATTCCGATAGAGATATGTCAACTTCCTGAAAACTATCCATTATATGAACTTGCTACGCAATCATCCGGATATTATTTCTATGCACCGTGTGTGGGAGCAAATATTAGAGACGGATTAATGGATAATGTTGCAGGAGCAAGAGAAGAGGTATTTGAATACCGTGGAATTCAGATTATACGGGTAAGCTGGTAGAAATATGAGAGGTGGGGATAATGCTTGAGGTATTGTTTAGTTGGGTAATTATTTCGGTGGCGAGTACATTATTCGGAAGTATGTTGATATGGGTGTTTTACAGAAATGAAAATGCATTGCATACATTAGACGTATATATTATTGCAGGCCTTTTAGGAATAAATATATATGCAGAAATTTTTAGTTTATTTTATAAAGTAGGAGCAAAAGCTTGTTTTATATTGTTTGTAATTGGTTTTATCTGTGGCGGAATTATCATATATAAATTGTGGAAGAGAGAAGGAAAGCGATTTAGAAATATTCGAAATTGCTTTAGAGGGGGATATTGGCAGTATTTGATTAGCTTTTTCTGTATTGTTGCAGTTGCGATATGGACAGTTGCAGCTCCACAGCATTATGATACGCCGCTTTACCATATACAAGCAGTACGATGGATAGAAGAGTATGGAATAGTGCCAGGATTAGGAAATTTGCATAATCGGTTTGCATATAATAGTGCGTTTATGCCTTTGCAGGCTTTGTTTAGCTTACGGTGGCTGATAGATAATTCCTTGCATACACTGAATGGCTTCATTTGTTGCATTTTTTTAGTATATGCAATATGTTCTAACAGTTTATTAAAAAGAGAAGAGCTTCAGACTTCGGATTTTCTTAAATTTGCTGTAATTATTTATATATGTAGCAACAGAGAATATATTTCTTCATTGTCTTCTGATATATTGGCAATGCTTTTAGTGCTTTATATTTTTGTAAAGTGGTGTGAATTTTTTGAAAAGGGAATTGAAGGAGCTCTGCCATATAGTTTTTTATGCTTAATAGCTGTGTGGGCAATAACAGTGAAGCTTTCAACGGTAGTATGCATATTATTAGTCCTTTATCCAGCAGTATTATTAATTAAAAGAAGAGAATATAAACAGATCATGCTACACTTAGCAGCAGGATTAGTTATTTGTGTGCCCTGGCTAATGCGGAATGTTCTGATTTCAGGGTATTTGATATATCCCTATGCAGGCATAGACTTTTTCTCATTTGATTGGAAAATGCTGCCGTCCGTCTTGGATTATGATCGGATGGAGATATGTGTGTGGGGAAGAGGAACAAAAGACGTGGCATTGTATCACCAACCGATCAGCCAGTGGATAACAATATGGTATCAAAGCCAGAATAAGTATGGTCAGTGGTTGGTTGTTACAGGTGCGATTTCATGTTTGGTATTAATTGGGATATGTATTTTAAAATTATGCAGGAAGCATATAAAAGAAGTCTGGCTATATGTGGTTGCTCTGGCAGGATGTGTGATGTGGTTATTCTCTGCACCCCTTTTAAGATATGGAATCGTCTATTTATTACTGCCAGCATGCTTTGTGTTAGGCCAATATTATAAAAGAAATAAGTTCTTTGTATTGACTATAAGTTTATTGGTCACAATACCGCTTGTATGTGCATTGTATGCGGAGATTGTTAATATAAAGGTTACATCTATTATTGCACAAGAGAGATATCCATATTATGAAACATATACGGAGAAATTGGATGAAGCGGATATTTATTTACCGACAAATAGTAATTGTTGGGTTGGAGATGATGTGTTTCCAAGTACACCCTATCCACATGTGCTGGATAGGATTGAGCTCCGTGGAGAAAGTTTAAAATCAGGATTTCGGATTAAAGAGTCGTGCCGCGGGATGAGGCTTAGGCAAGATGGTTATGAATGGTTAGATTAAAAGCTGTTATGTGAGGAAGATATGATTAGTGCTGTTATTTTGTTGTATTTATTGCTTGAGGACGAGGATAAAGTTAAAAGGTATATAAAAGCAGTGATTGTTTGGACGGCTTACTGTTTTGTGGCAACTGAAGTGATCTCTCTTTTTCAAGGGATTAGTATGCGCAATTTATGGTTGTGCTGGGGAGTGTTTGATATAGCATTGTTGGGAATTTGGATCAGGAAGCATTCGGTGGCGGAGTGGAGGTCAGAGGTTAAGAAAATCTGTAGTGTACGAGTAAACAGTAAAAATGTTGCATGGTTTCTCTTCACAATATGCATGATCATGTTGGCAGTTAAGACAGTTCCATATAATTGGGATTCGATGACTTATCATCTGCCGCGGATATTCCATTGGCATCAGAATGGTACAGTGGCGCACTATGCGACATATAATGACAGGCAGGTGGCAAGCCCTGTCCTGGGGGCGTTTATAGAGCTGCATATATATACTATGTCAGGTGGGCGTGAGATATTTCTCAATTTGATGCAATGTTTTTCTTTCTTGTCAAATGGTATTTTGATATTCCACATTGCTAAGAAACTGAAATGCTCAGATACTTGGTGCGTTTTGGCGAGTGCCCTGTTTTATGCAATGCCGATTGCCTTTGCAGAAGCTTTGACAACGCAGGTGGATAATTTAGCAGCATTTTGGATGCTATGTTTTGTCTATCTTTTGTTTGATTTACTGGATTTGAAGAAAAAAATATTGTTGAATAAACAAACTTCAGTATTGGTGGTTAGTCTGAGTCTTTGTATTGCTTTTGGTTATCTTGCAAAGCCTTCCGTGTGTATTGGAATGGTCTTTTTTGCAATATGGCTATTGTTTATCACAGTGGTTAGAAAAGATAGTTGGAAAACATTGGGCTTATATTTGTTGATGTCATGTGGAATTATTTTGGTTGTTTTGATGCCGGAGCTTACAAGGAATATTATTACATACAATGCAATTGCTTCGTCCGGAACAGGGCAAAGACAATTAGCAGGTACGTTACATCCGGTATATCTGTTAGTCAATGGACTTAAGAATTTCACATTTAATCTTCCTACAGCCTGGATTTATAATAGCAGTGAACTGATTTATAAAGTAGTATCTAAGATATCTGTTCTGCTGGGTGTCGATATTAATAACCCGGCAATTGCAGAGGATGGGCGGGAGTTTTCGGTACATCATGTACAGGATTTTGGGCATGATACAGCAGTAAATCCGGTAATTAGCTGGTTATTTCTGGTCTGTATTCTTTTCTTCGTTTTTAGAAATAGAAAAAGAGGCCTGAAGGAATCAGGAAACCAATATTTTTTGATCAGTGGGTTTTCTTTTTTTGTTTTTTGTATGGCACTTCGCTGGGAGCCTTTCGTAAGCAGGTATATGATTTCTTATTTAGCGGTTCTTTGTCCTGCTATTTGTGTGCAGATGGAAATGTTTTTTAATGGTGATGCGCACAAAGCTTATAAAGGTAGATGGGGAATGATGGCGATTACATGGTTTCTGTGTGTGACAGAGTTTGCAGGCTTATTGTACTATCATGCAGATATAGCGAAACATCAAAATGAAGCGGGGAACTATTTTGTTAACAGGGATATAAAGGAAACATATAATGAAATTGCAGCGGAGCTTAACGGGGGAAAATATAGAGAGGTTGGATTAATTATTGGCGGGGATAGTTATGAATATCCATTAACGACAATGGCCAAGGAGTATGAGAGATTCGAGCATGTCAACGTACAGAACGTGACAAGTAAATATGAGGATACATCGTTTATTCCGGAAGTAATTGTGGTGGTGGATAGAAGTATGGTCGATGATATTCTGGAATGCCATGGGCAGGAGTATATACGCTATAAAGATATAGATGATAATAATTCTATATTTATTTTAGAACAATAACAACTTAGTAGAAGAAGGAGAGTATGTTCTTGTGAATAAACCTAAAGACTTAGTTTCATCATTAATTAAAATATTATTAGTAGGAACATTTATATATATATGGGGCATTCTATATTTTTATCCTAACAATTTGAGCCCTCAATATGTGCTCCCAAATACTTACATTTTTGCCGGAGTTTCTATTATGGTTATAATAAGCGCAAACTTATCAGCAAGGTATCAGGCAAAGTTGCCTGGATATGCGGAGAGCTTGCGGAGAGAAAATCTTACCCTTTTCATGGTGTCTGTTTTTCTATTGGGTTTGCAGTTATTCATCACCTGGAATATTGTGTTTCGGACTTCGTGGGATCCGGGAGCAGTTTGGTATGGTTCTAACTATGCGGCGCAAAATGACATAGACGGAATGGGCACTATGTCCGAGTATTTTTCCATCTATCCTAATAATTTATTGTTAGTGTATTTTTATTCGAGGATTTTAAAAATTAATATGATTTTAGGAACGCCCTTTTCGAACGGGATTTTGCTCCTTGCTATGTGCCAGTGTGTTTTGCTGACGATTACTGGTATATTGGTGTTTAAATGCGCTAAGCATTATGTCAGTGTGAAGACAGCATGGTCAGTTTACTTTTTGTATGTAATATTGATTGGGCTATCTGCCTGGATGGTAATTCCTTACTCAGATTCCACAGGAGTTATTTTTCCCATTCTTTTGTTGAGCATATATATAAAGATGAAAGAGGCAGGCAGTTTTTGGAAAATATATAGCCTGCTGTTTCTTATGGTGGTGCTTGGGTATATTGGTTTTCAGATTAAGCCTATGTCAGCAATTGTTTTGATTGCGGCCGGGGGAATAGAGTTGATTAACTGGATAAAAAGAAGTGCGGAGAAAAGAAGGGTTACAGAAATCAGGCAGTTATTATGTATGGTATTGGTTGCTGGCGCAGCCTTTTTTATAGTTTCCCAG
>N._stephensi_709_cecum__coassemble_41_pt1 | contig 9401 bp, 10 predicted proteins | sample N__stephensi_709_cecum__metabat2_low_PE_006 | metagenome-assembled genome bin N | reverse complement strand
TCAAGTTTGGGAAAAATTATTCCTGCTGTGGCATTGCTAATAGGGATGTCAACAGCTTCACAGGCATGTGCATGGTGGTTCCATCAGCCGCAGATACCGGAGCAAATGAAGAAGATAATTTAGAAAAAGGTAAGAAGTTGAATATTATTCAAAGAAAGGAAAGAGGAATGAAAAAACAATAAGAAGAAATATGAAAAGAATAATTGCTGTTATTTTGATAACAACATTAACTGTTGGTACATGTGCAGCAGCATATGCAGATGATTCCACAACTTATATTCTGAGACAGGAACAAGAGAACGCAGGTGTTGAATATGTAATACAGTGTGGAAAAATTGACAAACAGTACGGAAACTCAACAATAAATGGTGAGATCATTGAAACAGAAGAGATTGCAACATTGCATGATGGAATTATGGCAATGCTGGATGATAATACAGTAATAAATGATGTTAATTACTTAGCAGATTCAGTTATTGCAAATGATTCCAATACATATGCAACTAATATGTATAATGTAAATGCAGGTTCGGTTAATCTTTCAGATGTAATTGTAGCTGAAAATAATATATCATTTGCTGCAAGTACGGTAAATAGTGATAGTGCTATATTATATTCAAAAAACGGAGATATAAATTTTAATTGTGGTGATGTTACATATACGGGTATTATTTATGCACCGAATGGGACAGTATGTTTTGAGGGTAGTAATATCAATATAAATGGTGTAATTATTGCAAAGGATGTAATAGTTCGTGCAGGAACATTTAATGTAAATTATAATTCAAATGTTGCGAAGGCTGCTGATAATCTTGATTATATAGAAATGGATGAATTGTTTGGTTTAAGCGTATACAGTAATGAAGAGGAGCAGACAAAATCATTAAAATGGGAAATAAATAGTAGCATTGAAACAATAGATATATATGCCAGATATGACTCAGAGGGTTTTAAAAAGATAAGTGCTACAAAGGATGAAATGTATGCGATAGATAACAAAACCATTATTGATGCAGCAGATTATTATGTTGTTGCAAATACAAAGTTTGGGGAAGAAATATTATCAAATATAGTCACGCTTGTAAAAGATGGGGAAGATGTCTATGAGGATAGCATTGATAGTGATGAAGATGGAATTCCTGATGGATATGAATATATTATTGGAACAGATGCACTGAATCCGGATACGGATGGAGATGGGTTTAGTGATGGATATGAAGTCAATGTGTTATGTACTGATCCATTAATATATGATGAGGATAAAGATTTTGACGAGGATGGAATTACTAATTTACAGGAAATGGAATTGGGAACAAATCCTTATTTAAAAGATAGTGATTTTGACGGACTGATTGACAGTATAGATGAAATTCCTATGAAAGCCAATGTGAATACAGGTATAGAAGTTGATTATGAAATACCAATAAATATTGGATTATTTGATTCAGTATCAAAATATTTGGATGAGGATGGTAATAAGTGTCAAATTGTATATAATTATGTAAATGGTCAAACCAAATATATGAGTGACTCAAAAAATAGAAGTTACAATTTATATAACAATAAAAATCAGGTAGTAGCAGCAATTGAATATGTAGATGACAAAGTAATAACAAATACGTATTCATATAATGGTGATAAGATAGAAACCATTACCCATAATGGATTTCAATATGAATTTTCATATGATGAAGATGGGAACATGACTAATGCAATGATTGGAAACAGAACACTTATATCTAACAAGTATTCTGAAGGAAATCTTGTATCAGAAAAATATGGAAATAATAATCTGAACGAGTATGTATATGATGAAAATGATAATGTTATTAAACAGGAGGTAAATGGAAATACAGCATACAAATGGACTTATGATGAAAAAGGAAATATTGTTTCATATGATGATTTGTATAGTGATGAAATATTTACATATACATATGATGAAGAAGGAAATAATATATCTGTTAATGAGTGTGGAGAAAAAAAGATAAGCTATGAATATGATGACTTAGGCCAGCTTATTAGAGAAAATAACCTTTATGCCAATAAGACAATAGTATATGTCTATGACAATGCAGGAAATATTCTTGAAAATAAAGAATATCCATATTCTACAGATGTTCTGGGAGAATGTATTTCAACAAAGAAATATAAGTATCAGGATGATGAATGGAGAGATTTATTAACAAATTATAATGGTGAAAATATAACATATGATCAAATTGGCAATCCATTATCCTACAGAGATGGAATGGAATTTACATGGGTTGGCAGACAATTAGCTACTATTCAGACAGAACAAGATGCAATATCATATAAATATAATAGTAATGGTATCAGGACATCAAAAACAGTAAATGGCATAGAGACAACATATCAGTTAGATGGAAGTAAAATAATATCGGAAACCACAAATGGCAATATAATATGGTATATTTATGATGAGAATAATTATATTATAGGTTTTGAGTATGCTGATAAAACATATTACTTTGAAAAGAACGCACAGGGTGATGTTACAAGAATATTTGATGCAGAAGGAAATTTTGTAAGTGAATATTTTTATGATGCATGGGGAAAAGTTATATCTATTGTTGGTAATGAAGAGATTGCCAACATAAATCCATTCAGATATCGTGGTTATTATTGTGATAATGAGACTGGCTGTTATTATTTGCAGTCAAGATATTATGATAGTTGTACTGGTAGATTTTTAAATGCTGATGATGTAAGATATATATGCGATAATGGTGTTAACATTGGGTATAATCTATACATATATGGAAGAAATAATCCAGTGTTATATGTTGACTATACAGGGCATGTAGTGACACCGGCAAATGTGATTGGAGCAATTGTTGGTGGGATAATAGGTGCAGTAGGTGGGTATTTTCTTTCTAGATGGTTAGCAGATAAAATAGGGTTATCGGGTTGGAAAAGGAATGATACCAATTGAGAAAGTAAAAGAAGGAATGTTGGTTTATTCTCAGAATGTGGTTAATGGTGAAAAAGATTATAAGACAGTTATTTCAACAACATCACATCTGGTATATGAAGTTGTTCAAATTAAAACTGAGTTGGAAGTTCTTGTTACTACTGAATCGCATCCATTTTGGGTAGGTAGTCAAGGGTGGAAAAATGCAGGTGATATAGTAAAAGGAGATGAATTAAAATTAGAGGATGGAAATAGTGCTTCAGTAATAGACATAGAAGTTATTAAATTAGAAAAACCAATAAGGGTGTATAATTATGTAATAGGATTGGATGGGCAAGAAGGTCAATATGAGGAATATGAAAAGGATATATTAACCTTGAAAAAAATACCTGAAAAGATTGTATATACTAAGCTTAACTATGAAAATGGAGATTTACAGCAAAGTGAAGAATTATACGATTTTAGTGATGAGGATAAAGATATTTTTGAGGAATTGTTGAAGGAGAAAACATTATTTGAATAATTTTGCAACTAATGCTTAATGAAAAGTAACAATGCAGAGGGGAACATGGAGTGTTAGTCTGTATGGCAATGATGATTATTGTAATATAACCTTTTCCAGAGTGCATGTTTTTGATAAATTATTTGATGATTTACCTCAGTTATCAGAGATAAAGATGGAGGAAATGAGATTATTGCCGATGGATTGGCCAGAACGTTTTTTTCCACAAACAAAGAAGATATAATACTTGAGTCATTGAATATGAATGCACTTATGACAATTGATAGAAACCGGGATTATCCAAAAAAAAATCTTACTTATTTGGGGAATGCAAAAATAGCAATAAAAACACCAATTTATCCGAATCACGACGTTTTTCATGGTACTGTGTGGAAAGTACGTTGTGTACTTATTATGAGGTATGGCAGGGATGCGAATATACATGCATAAATGGTGAGTATTATGTGGTTGTATAGAATAGAAAAATTCAATCAAAGGGGCTGTCGGTTATATCGAGTTTTAGCCCTCTAAACCAGAACATTTTAAGTGCTTTTTAATTTCATCAGCATCGATATCCTTCTTTTTTCATAAAACCAATGATTTTTTACAATTTCCATACTTCTCATATTTATATCGGAAAAGGGCTACTCTATTTACAACCGTTGAAAATTGTAGTATGATGAAAACAATAGTTTGAAACAATAGTTGAAGATACTTAAAAAATAGTTAAAAAAATGCCAAAAGAAAAGGAGAATGCTATGGCAAGGGACAGAGTGGAAGAGATTAAAAAATTACAAAAAGAAAAAGATGTAGTGATACTGGCACACTATTATGTGGATGGAGAAGTGCAGGAGATTGCGGATTATGTGGGGGATTCCTTCTATTTGAGTAAGCTGGCAACTACAGTAAAGCAGAACAATATTCTGTTTTGCGGTGTGAATTTTATGGGAGAAAGTGCCAAATTATTAAGCCCTCACAAGCAGGTGATTATGGCAGATGAATCGGCAGATTGTCCAATGGCGCATATGGTAACCGTGGAGAAAATAAAGGAAATCAGAGAACAGGTTCCGGATGTGGCAGTTGTCTGTTACGTCAATTCTACCGCCCGGATAAAAGCCGCATCGGATGTTTGCGTGACTTCCTCTAATGCTGTGAAGGTTGTAAGCAATATACCACAGAAAAATATATTCTTTGTGCCGGATGAAAATTTAGGGCGTTTTGTGGCACAAAAGCTGCCGGAAAAAAACTTCATTTTCCATGATGGATATTGTCATGTACATAAAAGTATTTTGGTGGAAGATGTAAAAAAAGCAAAAGAAGAACATCAGGAAGCACTGGTGTTGACACACCCGGAATGTACACAGGATGTTGTTGCCGTGTCGGACTTTGTGGGAAGTACATCGGAGATTATTGATTATGCCACCCAAAGCGACTGTCAGGAATTTATTATATGCACGGAGACAGGAGTGTTTTATGAATTACAACAGAAAAACCCTCACAAGAAATTTTATGAGGCAGGGCAAAAGCAAATATGTGACAATATGAAAAAAGTGACATTGGAAAAGGTGGAACAGGTATTAAGAAATATGGAGCCTCAAATACATATGTCAGAGCAGACAATGCAGGATGCAAACAAACCATTAAAAAAGATGTTGGAATTGGCAAAATAATACTGCTGTTGTTATGTGTGTTTATGTCAGGTTTCTGTAGAACAGATATAAAAGCAGCAACGGAGATAGGGACAGGGACGATTATAGGGACAAATGAAAACTATATAACATGGAAATTGGAAAAAGGGGTACTTACTGTTTCAGGAAAGGGAGATATGCCGGAATGTACACATGAGAAAATAGAGGATTCTTTGTGTGAGATTCGAAAGTGTAACATTGTCAAAAAATATAAAAGAAATAGAAGAAATGCTCTTTAGTAATTGTCTTTCTTTAGAACAAATTACGATTCCCCGAAATGTAAAAACAATAAAAACAAATGCGTTTGTCGATATGTACAAAATCAAAAAGGTAGTGATAAAATCAAAAAAACTGAAAACAGTAAAAAAGCAAATATTTATCGGAGTAGAAAAAAATATAAAGGTTATTTTGCCTAAAGAAAAAAGAATACATTATAAAAAATTTTTCACAAAAAAAAGGCAGGGAGAACAGATTGATTTTGTGTATAAATAGAAATTATTAAATTTTATTATAAAAAAAAGATATTTTTATGTTAATATAGTGTTATTATTATATATAATGTTTATGTTAATTAAGTAAATATTAAATTGAAAAATTAAGAATATAGGGAGGAAATAAAATGCTAAAAACACAATTCAAAAAGCGTATTAGAAAAATTGGAGCAATATTGCTGGCGGGAGCAGTGTGCATAACAAATGTGGATATGCCGGCAATTATTGCAGCAGATGAAATATCAGATGAAGCAGGAGAGGAAACAGAAAATAAAGACACTATTATTACACCATTTGAGGGGCAGTGGAAATACTATGGACAGAGTAAGAAGCTTTTAGAGGGAGAACATTATGTGCTTTCTAAAGAAACAGATGCAACCGGCTGGACAATTTCATTGGAAAATGAAAAGGTAGGAAATCAAAAATATATTTTGTCAGGGAATGTAGGAGACATAAAACTGCCAACACCAACAGCGGAAGAACCTTTGCCGACTTTTGAAATTAAGAAATATTCTGTTCCAGATGGGACAGAAGCAACGATAGATACATCGGTAGTGAACATAGAATATGCAGCGGCAAATGAAAATATTATTGAAATCAAGGCACCGGAAGGATATTTGATTAGTGATAAATGTACAACAGATTCTACAACGACAGGTGGAAGGGAAGAGAAAACAGATTCCACAGAATCCACAGAAAATGAAGAAGGAACAGAGCCGGAAGATACAGAACCGGCAAGCCAAAGTGATGAAGCTGCTGATGAGCCGGCACAGTGGGCAGATGAATTGACGGTGTCTATAAGTGATTTGGAGGAAGGTGAAAATACAAGGACTTATTATCTTCGTTCTAATCTTACCGACCTGACAAGAGGGGCAATAGACCAGACACCAAAAACAATAATAATTTCAAAAGATACAATTTCGCCAACGGTTACGGCATTGGATATGCTAGGTCAGGCATCTGATGTTACGGCAGAGGCAAGCCTTACCGGCAGTGAGTCCGGAAGTTATTACTATATGGTGCTGCCGACAGGAGCGGAAACTCCGGAAGAGGAGGGGGAACTGGCGGAACTGATTCAGGGAAATGTAAAAGCACATATGGGAATAGTAGGAAGCGGAAGAATGGATGCGGGTAAGTCGGTAACATTAAATATTACAAATTTAAGCTCGGAGACCGAGTATCAGCTATTTGCCATAGTGCTGGATAAAGCCGGAAATGAGTCACCGGTGAAAAGCATCACTTTTACTACAGATAAAATGTCATTGAAGGGTACAGTCAATATATCCGGAAATGCGGAAGTGGGAAGCACATTAACAGCAGTACCGACTTGGGAATCGGCGGATGTAGGAACAGTTTCTTATCAATGGTATCGAGTACGTGTGGCAGGCGATGAAACAGAATTGAATAAAATCTATGACCTGACAGGCGGAAATGATAGTGATATGCAAGATTCTGATGATGGGGATGAAGAGGATGAGGATGAAGAGGATGAGGATGAAGACGATGAAGCAGAAGGAAGAATGGCATCTGTAAAAAATGTGTCAGAATTGGCAAGACAGGGAATATCTATTGATGATGCAGACCCAATTGAAAATGCTACAGCCTCAACGTATAAGGTGACAAAAGAAGACATTGGTTATCGTCTTATGGTCAGTGTCAGTGAGGAAACTTATTCCGGCAATTTGACCGCATCCACATCTACTTTTGTGCCAAAGCTGATACCTTCTTATCAGATACCAACAGTAGGAAAAACGACATATTCACCCCAAAATTCTCTGTCCAAAATAAAGCTGCCTTCACAGTGGTCATGGGTGGATGGCAGCACGGTACCTGTATAAGAAAATGATGGCTATCGTGCAAGGTTTGTGCCAACAGATACGAAAGCTTACAAAACGGTAATTGTTCGTGTGAAAGTGCCGGTAAGCAGAAGGGAAATTAAAAAGAGCTGGGTAAGCGTAAAAGAAAATGAGGCATACACAGGGAAAGAAATCAAAGACAATTTTAAAATCAAGGATGGCAAATATAAACTGGTAAACGGAAAGGATTATCAGGTAACTTATTTCCGCAATAAAAATTTAGGAAAAGCAACTATAAAAATTAAGGGTGAAGGCAATTATAAAGGCAGTGTGAAAGTGACATATCAAATTGTCAGAAAATCTGTCAGTAAAGTGAACTGCCAATATACAAAAACAAAAGTATATACGGGCAAAAGCAGAAAGATCTATGTGGAATTGAAAAATAATTCCATTCACCTGAAAGAAGGTCGTGATTATACCATAACCTATAAAAATAACAAAGAGGTTGGAAAGGCAACTGCATGGATTAAAGGAAAAGGAAATTATAAGGGAACAAAGAAACTGAGCTTTTCCATTGTTCCGGCAAAGCCAAAGATTGCGGCAAAGAAAAAAGGAACGGGGATTCGTGTGACATTATCCTCTAAGGAAAAGGTAAAGGGCTATCAGGTTTATATATCAACCTCCCGCACCTTCCAAGCAAAAGATACACAGCAATATCTTGTTACAGGTAAAAGCTTTGGCATACAGGATTTGAAAAAGGGAACCTATTATGTACGGGCAAAGGCATATGATGTGAAAAAAGGAAAAACGTATGCCAGCTCTTATAGTAAAACAAGAAAAGTAAAAATAAAGTAAAATATTCATAAGTTTTTAATAAACAAAACACAATTTAAACACAATTTCTTATTATGATATAAATTATCAAAGCAGTATTGCTTTGATGCAAAACTTTTTGATTTTTCATAAAGGGATGATGCCATTGATATGGCACGCCCCCTCCAATCATTGGAGGCTTTTTTCTCCTGACTGAGGATGTCATGTTTATTACATGGCATCCTCCATTTACTTTATAGGAAATTTTTATAGGAAATTCTGTTGGATTTCTTATAAAGTAAAAACACTCCATGGTAAAATTTTTCAATATTTAACTGCCGGAGTAATATATTAAAAGCAAGAACACGCATTATGTATGCATGGTATGCATGGGAAAAGAGGAAAATCATGAAGTCAAGTAAATTTTCAATCAAAAATCTGGAATTATTTTATGGCAGCCTTCAGGTGCTAAAGGGAATCCATATGGAGATTCCCCCCAATGAAATTTGTGCCCTGATAGGACCGTCCGGCTGCGGAAAATCAACATTTTTAAAGTGCTTAAACCGAATGAATGATTTGGTGGAGGGATGCCAAATTAGAGGTAAAGTGCTATTGGACAAGGAAGATATCTATGGTAATATGGATGTAAGCCTTCTGCGAAAGCGGGTAGGAATGGTATTTCAAAAACCGAATCCCTTTCCTATGAGTGTATATGACAATATAGCTTTTGGACCACGAACGCATGGGATTCGTTCCAAGGCGAAGCTGGATGAGATTGTGGAAAGCTCCCTGAGGGCAGCGGCTGTCTGGGAGGAGCTTAAGGGGCGGTTAAAAAAAAGCGCATTAGGTCTTTCCGGCGGGCAGCAGCAAAGGCTTTGCATTGCAAGGGCATTGGCAGTGCAGCCGGAGGTGCTGCTGATGGATGAGCCAACCAGTGCCTTGGACCCGGTTTCTACATTACAAATTGAGGAATTGACTTTGAAGCTAAAGAAGGATTACACTATTCTTATAGTAACGCATAATATGCAGCAGGCATTGCGTGTTGCCGATAAGACTGCATTTTTTCTTATGGGTGAGCTGATAGAATTTGATGATACAAAGAAAATATTTTTTGAGCCTCGTGAACGGAGAACGAAGGCATATATCGTGGGAAAATTTGGCTGACGATATAAATAT
>N._stephensi_709_cecum__coassemble_39_pt1 | contig 9523 bp, 11 predicted proteins | sample N__stephensi_709_cecum__metabat2_low_PE_006 | metagenome-assembled genome bin N | reverse complement strand
CTGATGGAATTCGTAAATTTGCACAATACGAAACTTTCAATCAAGAGTTTCGCAATTACCTATTGTACTGCTTTAGATAACTGCTAACCTCTTGTAGGTAGCTACTAATGTTTCTCCATATAGTTCCAAATCCGCTGCGGAACGTCCTGTAACTAAATCTCTGTCCACCACCACATGTGATGGGTCCGGTACATAAATCCCTCCTGCATTTACCACATCTGCCAAAACTACTGTGTGACAAATCACCTTTCTGTCTTTTAGCAGCTCCGGTACCGGGGTTAAAATCCAAAGAGCATGGCATAATGCTCCTTTTACAATCGCAGGATTCATCATGGCAGAAGCAAAAAAACGCACTGCCGACGGTGAACGCAAATAGCTGGGGTCTGCCAAACTGCCCATTGGCGGAATTTCCCGCAGACGACAGGCAACATAATTTGCCGCCGTGAGCACAATAGCATAATCATTAGGATTGGCATCAGCCACATCTTTGTTTACGGTCATCTTGTGCAGTTCTTTCTCTTCACTGTCTACATCACTTACCAGCACACGTTCCGGCTGCCCCCACAGATAACTTAAGAAATCAACTTCTGCCCCCAATCTCGTAAAAAAAGACTGATAAAAGTTAATTTCTTCATGTATATATTCCGTTTCAACCAGGATGGCAACTTTTTTGCCTTGTAATACATTGTTCATTCTACAACCTCCTCTCGTTTACTACAAAAGTCAGGTATTTAACATCTTTTGTAATAACTTCATTTCCTGCCATCAATAACAGTTTAACATATTACAAATTTTCGCACTATATATTGGCATTAAAGCAAAAATTTTGACATCAAATGACAAAATTGTATTTTTTTTGATAATTTTTTTGATAAAACATTTACTTTCCAACAGATAAAATATATAATATTGAAATAATGTTACAGCGAAATATTACTCCATTGATTAAATATCAAAGAATTTATTCAAGTAAAAGCTATGATATTTAACCTCCGGAGTAATAGGATGTTCACTCTATGGGAATACCTTATTAGGATTAAATACAGAGGAGAGTATAGATGAAAATTGCTATTATTGATGATTGCTTAGAAGATAACAGAACTATAGATATTTATTTAAAGCAATATTTTCGAGAACATGAATTTAATATTTTTCCGGATATTTCTTATTTTAAAAACGGTTGTCATTTCCTGTCCCATTTTAAAAAATATAAATATGAACTAATATTTTTAAATGATTGCTTAGAAGGTCTGCATGGTTTGGAATTAGCAAAAATGATTCGCAAAATGGATGCAAAGGTTGCCTTGGTTTTCATTGCCCATAGCTGCGAATTTGCCATTGATGCCTACAAGGTAAAGGCTACCGACTATCTGGTAAAACCATATAACTACGAGCAGTTGTGCACTGCCATGAATCTTCTAAGTTTAAAGCAAATTGAGGAAAACCAATTTATCCTGCTGAACAGCGGACAGAAAACAATCAAAATTTTCTTAAAGGACATTATCTATTGTGATAGCTGCGGACATTATACCCAAATACATAAAATTGACCATTCCGTGGAACGCATCCGTCAGTCCTTCTGCAGCATTTCTAAATATCTGGATAACTATGCCCAATTTTATCATTGTTTTCGAGGTTGTATTATTAACATGAACCAAATTATAAAAATTGAAGCTATGAATTTCCTGTTAAGCAACGGTGAACGGATTCCTTTTAGAAAAAAAGATTCCCACAAAATATCTGACATATATAGAGAATATTTATCAGAACATCTCGAAATTAATATTTTTGAAAAACTCTAAAAACCCATCCTCCACAGCCATTTTTTCCAGCTCCCCTTCCTGCAAATCATAATAATACTTGCCTGTTTTTCTGTCTATGGATAAACAATCCATAGGAAATCCCTTCTTCAAAATTCCAAGAGGGTGAGGCTTTTTGGTCATTATAAATTTTTCACTTTCCATAGATTCTTCCATTGCTTCAAATATATGGTTCTCATCCATAACCAAGCAAATGGCATTCTTATATTTCGCTATTAAATCCCCATATTCTTCTGCAAGCTTGGCATAATAAGCAAGCATTTCTTCATCCGTTAAACATGTTCCGTTTATTGTTCTGACATGGACACCCGGCTGAATATGTTCAGGGACATTTTCAAAATACAGACCGGTATCGCAGGAAAACACAGGAATGTGAAAAGCCTGATAATATGCTGTCGCCTTCTGTCTGGCATTTTCAAGTGGTGTATTGCCATCCTCCGGCACATCGGGTATCTCACAATTCAAATCTTTTAATCCTATCAATTCTATTCCCAATTTTGCCAGCCTGCTTCTCATCGTAACTAATTTTGCCAAATTTCCTGTACCATACAATAGCTTTATTGACATATAAGCTTCCTCCTCTATTTCTCCTCTTATACTGCCGTGGCAAATAAAAAGTATAGAAATCATAAACTTCCCCTTTCTCAAAAAGCCGTGAAATTCCGTGTTTTGGGGACTTTTGCACTGTTTATAAAATCCACATAAAATTTGCGAAATGTGGTACATTACGCAAAATAAAGCAAATCGGGGCAAAATGTAATAATGAGCAGTAGTCAAATGGTAGTCAACAACTATAGTTTCTATATCATCATCTCCATATACCCACTTTGCGTATTTGTAAATCTGTTGTAAAAAAAATAGCCTCCATTCTTTTTCCTCTTTAAATGCCTCATTCTTATATTTCAATGAGCCCATCAAAACACCACTTATCATTTGATGAAAATAGAACTGAAACATCTTTAAATTGCAATACAAATTCATCTTTCTTATATTCATCTTCTATTGCATTCAATATACCAGGAAAAAACAATTCATCAATCAATACCTGTTGAAATTATTCTAAGTCAACTGTTACTTATATTCGCTACACCTTCGCTCATACAGTTTCACTATTTTCTATATCCTTCAAACTACGACCTTCGCCATCTTTCCAACTTGTTAAACCATTTGCACTTTTTCCGATTACAAACATTGCAGCATAGGATGGACTTGAAAATAAGACATCCTCTTGTAAAACACCATCAGCAGTGCTGACCTTTCTTCTCTTTTCTTTGAGTACAAACGGAATTGTATCATCATCTTCTGCAGCTATATGGCTGCCCTGCAATACTACAAATCCATCTGACGTACGCACTCCGTCTGCTTCCACTTTTCCAAGCCCCTTAATTGCCCTCTCCAGGTGTAGATTTAATTCTTCCTTTTTGTATGTTCCAGAATCATCTGTTTTATTAGCCACAGGCTTGTTTAACGGCTCTAAGACCTTATACCCCAAAGCACTGATAAGGATTTTTACGTTATCCACAAACTCCTCCATAACAGCAATTTGTGATTCTTTCATTACAGTATTTCGGTATGTATTCTTTGTGAGAATGATATATCTTTTACAGGCTCTTGCTATATCTACAAATCTGGTCTCTAAATATCTGATTAACGCTTTATTCAAATCTCTGCCAATAAAAACAACAGCGGTTGTCCAGTAATACTTCTCCTTCTCTGCCTGATGGTCACGTAAATGTTGCATCAGTCTTTCTTTCACATTTTCTGCTTCACCAATATAAACAGAATCAGATCCATCCTCCTCTTTGCAAAACAAAAAATAAACTCCTGCCTGTGTGATATCGTCACGATTACAGGCTGCAACTTCAATACGCGGAATTTTTATCGCCTTTCCATTCCAATTAGACAATTCTGCCGTTATAAGACTATCTGCTGTTCCATTAACAAGAAATAGTTCTATTGATTTGCCATAAGCCATGCTATAACCTCCAAACTGAAAAGCACAAAAAACCTATCTTTTCAAAGACTTCTTTATTTCTCTAAAATCTATATACAAAACGATAAACCTATTATACCATAACATCTGCATTTTTCCACAAAAAACCGGATGGCATTTCTGCACCCAGGGCTTCATTTTCATTCCTACCATATTAAATTGCCCTAAACATCTTCCGGCATTCCATTTTTATCCCTGAAAAGAAATCCGCAATACCCCTGAACAATAATCTCCGGCAGGTCTGTTGGTCTGTCCTCGATGATTGCCTGAAACTGAGCTCATCATAGAGTGCAGCAAGGCTGTATTCCTTGATGCCATCTGCGAACAGATGGGCAGAACCCCAGAATGGATTAACGGATTGCTCTTAAGAGCAGATGGCTACGAAACAGATTTTTATAAAAAAGACTAACACAAAAGCACCGCCAAAGGTTGTAGCCTATGACGGTGCTTGCATGCATCAACTGCCGTTACTTTTTTAAGAGGGATTTGCCCCTTGTGGAAAAATCTTCACTCTGTATAAATATCCTTTCCAAACTCATACGCTTTCTGTAAATAAACCGTCTTATCAATCTGTGGTTTACCATTCGTATCCCCACATCCGCCTGCAAGCACCATCCCCCTGTCGTAAAATCCGATATAATTCACCAGCGTAAACCGGTAATAGGAGACCGCCTGCTCAAATGTCCAAAAAAAATCATCTGCCGAAGTCATGAGCAGCGCACAGTCCTTAACCGGATATTTCTCATATCTGCCCAATGGTGGGTTATCATCTTTTTCCGCTATGCAATAAAACCTCTCAATGAAAGCCTTTGTCCGGGAAGATAGTGTCCAGAAATAAAGCGGAGAGGCAAAAACAATACAATCCGCAGCTTTTATTTTGGGAACAATATCATTAAATGCATCTTTCTGCACACATGGTTTCCCATAACGACAGGCATTACAGCCAAGACACCCCTTGACCTCATTTTTTGCCAGTGAAATAACCTCCACCAAATGCCCGCTTTCCTCTGCCCCTTTCGCAAAATGGCTGACAAGCTGTGCCGTATTGCCATTTGCCCTGCCGCCACCCTGTACTACAAGAATTTTCTTCATTACCTGCCTCCTTTTATTTACTGCATATCACGTTGTACTAATCTCATTCGCCCCGATTGCAAGCCGCCTGACAACGCAATGCAGGCGGAACCCTTTTCTCACCTCATATCGTTCCAGCTTCAGACCGCTCGCATCGCAAAGCCTCTGTATATCTACCTTCGAGTAAATGTGAACATCCCCTTTGTGCAGCACCTTGTTCATTATCGGTATTTCAATGTGATTGACAAACCACCTCACCAGCCTGCTGTTAGAAGCCATATCCCTTAAGACCAGCCTCCCTTCCGGACGTAGTACTCTATGTAAACTCATAAAAAACGGTTCCCTCATCACCTCTGCCAATATATCGGGATAATCCTTGCGGCACATATTGTAAACACTTGGGTCATTATCATCAAATTTTGTTGCCGCTTGGTCAAACTCTTTCAGCGACAGTTTTTTGTATTCTTCACTTGTCATAATTATCCTTCCTTTCCCATACTGCTATTTCTTTTTCAAATTCATTAACCTTAGCATCCAAAACTTTTTTATAATAATACTATTACTTTACTCAACTTTTGCTCAAATTCATTATGCAAACAAATAGCACAGTTACATTCTGGCAGAAAATAACTTAAATATTTTATTCTCCTTTACACTAGTACAGCGAAAATTAAGTTTTGGATAGTTTAGTGCAGACTGCCAATTACTTAATATTCGCTGTATCAGATGGTCAATTTCAGAACCTTCTATGTAATCTGGTTCACCCATAATTTCTCTTACATTCTCTTCTGTATCCTCTTCTTTTATTTGATTTATATAACTCATCATTAACTCATAATCATCCACAGCTTCTTTTGATATTTCTTTATCATTCTCCACTCTTGCAGAACCGGATTCCCCATTACTATCTTTGATGCTATCAGATTTTGATTTATCTGTATCTCCTCTATTACATGCTGCAAGCGTAAATGCTAAAATTATTAACAACATAATTAAACATCTTTTTTTATTATGCATTTCTACCCCATTATTTTAATATTTAGGCTATCTGCACCGCTCTATCAATTTCTTATAAACCCACTCCACAATCCATGATTCCTTTGAAATTTTTAAGACATCCTCAAAAGACCACCATTTTACCGCTTGGTTTTCTGCCAGATTTGCCACCAGTTCCTCGTTTTCATCTGCTTCTGCCAGATACGTAACATTCATATGTAAATGCCCCGGCACATAAACGCCTTTTCTTATATGCCCATTGGCTGCTAATATTTCCAGACTAAAAATTTCCGGATTCAATAAGACAGCATTGCTAACGCCTGTTTCTTCCTGAAGCTCACGCATTGCTACTGAACGCAAATCTTCGATTCCATCCGCATGACCGCCAATCCATGCCCATGAATCATAGATGTTATGATATACCATTAAAGTTTTTGTACGTTCTTTATTTATTGTCCAGATAGAAGCTGTAAAATGTGCCATCGCATCACGGCTCAAATAATTTGCATTATGCATCATATACGCAATCATTTGTTCCCTATCGCACGTCTCTTGTTGATTTAAGGGCTTGTAATTTTTTATATTCTGAAGTAAACTCATACTTTCCTCCGATTTTCCTTTCCTCTTCTATTCATCCTCTTTTGTATACCCACCCGTTATTTCACCGATTCCTAATTCCTTGAGCCTATTATATTCCTTGTTTAAATCTTCCACCCAAAAATTGAGAACAAATTTATAATCGCCGTCTACATAATGATGTCCTACCAGATTGCTTTCATTCATAAGTGCCAGACATTTGTTGTCAAAGAAAAACTCTGCAAATTTATTTCCGCAATTTCTCGTTGATACCGTCATTGATAAAAGCTTCTCATAAAATGAAATCGACTTTTCAAAATCTCTGACAATCAAATAGACGGAACCAAGATGAAGCTCCTGCGGTCTAAGCTTTTTTATATCCTCCTGCTCCAACAATATTTCATTTGTTCCTACAGAAAATAACTTGCTCATCAAAATTATCTTATCAATTTCAGGCAAAGCTTGCCCCATTTCCCATTTTGACACGGATTGTCTTGACACAGAAAGCTTTTCTGCCAACTGTTCCTGTGTCAGTCCATTGTTGATTCTTAACTCTAAAATTCTTTCTCCAATATTCATGTTCTGCTTCCCTTTCCATATGCTTTTCATATGCTGCTCTATTGCTTCAACATATAAATCTTTGTTTTGTTTACCTGATTATTATACTTAATTTGGAATGGAAGGTCTATCAACTTTCATTGGAATTATCGCAACCTCCGGCTGCGTTTATTTTCTGAAATACTGCTCAAAATTACCATATTATACCATCCGGAAATTTTGTTTCTTTGTTTATTTCTTTCTTTATTTCTTTATTTATTTCTTCCTGATTCTTATTCACTTTTATATTTTTCTATCAATTTTACTACCGCTGTATCAGCGTATGTCAATGGTTCATTATGTATAAAAAAGACAACTCTCTCAGAAGGGGAATAGAGTGTTTCCAAAATATCTCCCTCATACGGATTCAATATATTTGCCAATGGCTGCCCTGTCCTGACTTTTTCCCCTGCTTTTACCATAGGCTCAAAAATACCGGATTTCGCTGTTTTTATCAAAATCATATCCTCATCATGTACTACCTTTGAATCCATGCTGTCCGGTATACTATATTTTATTATTTCCTGCCGGGACAAAAAATTCATGACTGCCAAGACCGCCTGTCCGGCACTGTTTGGGTCAATCCGTGCAGTGGTAGAAGTATATAATGAAAATGCCTGTGTATCCCATACCTGCCAGTTATAGTTTAAAGTTGCCGTGTCATAAGGTCTTACTTTGCGGATAATAACATAGGGAAGACCAAACTGCTTTGCCGTCTCAGGAGTGCTGTATCCCTCATCCATCAGCCGCACATGCGGGACAAAATCTCCCGGCATATAAAAAGAGGTAAACTGGATGCCAAACCGATATTCTGAAATTTCCTTAAATACACCATCTGCAATTCTTTGGGTAGTTTCTCCCAGATTATATCCGGGAAACATCCGGTTGATATCCGTATTATCCGTTGACCAGAACCTTTTTTGTATATTCATGGAATACGGATTGATGGAGGGAATAATCAGAATCCTGTGCCCTTTTGTGATTCTTCCCTCCTCCTCAAGCTGTTTCATCTTCTTTACCAGTTGGGAGCAGCAATACATCTGCTGCACCTCATTTCCTCTTGAACTTCCTACAATACAGACTGATTTATTTCCTGTCCCAAATTCATATCCGCTCACCCTGAATGTATCCCTATATAATCCCTTCAGTTCATAAATCATTTTTTTATTCATATCCGCACACCTCCTTTTTCAACAGTCTTCCCATAAGAGAACCCTCAACAACAATTGGGTAATCCCTTATCGTAAACAGCATGCCGTCTTCCGGCGCACAGACTTCATCCAACACCTTTCCACATAACGGATCTACAATCTGCCCAATCATTTCACCCTTTTTCATCTTTGCACCATGCTTCACTGCCGGAATAAAGACACCGCCAACACTGGCATTCAAATAACAGACATCCTCCGGATTTCGGGAGATAATCGGTTTTCTGACCGGCTTTACCTCCCCATTCCAAATTCCCATCTTTTTCATCAAATGGAAAATTCCGTCCACCATCTGATTGCCATAGCTCTGCGTAATCCTCATTCCCACACCCATTTCCACCACCAGAACCGGTGTGCCGATACGGTTCAGACTATATGCAAAAGTAGCCTCCAATACAGTACTGGCTCCATGTACCCAGATAAAATCAACATTTGCTGCCTTTGCCAGAGGCACCAGTCTATCCTGATGCAGTTCATTAATACGAATCTGTGGTATCTCCGTTAAATAAATATTGCTGGCATGGATATCCAGCACACAGTCGGAACCCGCCACATCTTCCATAATTCTGGCAACCACATACTCCATCATGCTTCCGTCAATATCTCCGGGAAACAGACGGTTCATATCCAAATCAAATGCCGGGATTCCTCTGGTAATGGAATCAATCCCCAACGGATTCATTGCCGGATAAATATCAACAATCCCCATCAGGCACTCCCTGTTTTGTTCAATACGGCGCTGCAGTTCAAAACAGACATACTGTCCCTCCAGCTCATCACCATGGATACCGGTAACAATACTGATACGCTTCATATCTTCTATGGATGAACCCGCTGCCTCAGGAAGAATACGGTTCTTTTTGATTTCCAGCATCTCATCCACCGGCAGCCCTACTGCCGCTATTGTCTTTATCATATTTTCCATTCCTTTCACAAATAGATTAATTTTGTTCATTCCCGTTTTTCCACCAAAACATCTATCTTTTGTGACTGCCCTCCACTGTTCCACATAAGCCCACGGTTGATGGCACAATCTGCCGCATCCCTGCCATGACCCAGTTTTATGTAATGGTCTAACACCAGACAGTCATTGGTAGGATCAAATGCCACCCACCGGTTATCACAAAGTGCCTCTGCCCACGCATGGCTTGCCCCCTCACCGATAATCAGCCCGCACACATAACGTGCCGGGATTCCCGCCATACGAAGCAGGGTAACATAAATATGCGCATAGTCCTGACAGACACCTCTGCCCAGCCCCC
>N._stephensi_709_cecum__coassemble_38_pt1 | contig 9539 bp, 12 predicted proteins | sample N__stephensi_709_cecum__metabat2_low_PE_006 | metagenome-assembled genome bin N | reverse complement strand
CCTAATGCTTTCATCATGCGTTCGTAATTATTTTTATTCAGCAGCTTCATCTCCATAATATTATCCAGCTTTCCGGTAGTCTTTATCATCTCATCCTCCTGAATAAATACCAACAGTTCTTGTTTTTCCAAAAAATTTAATATCGTATAAATAAAGCCTTCTTTTGTTGTTTTGCTTCTGGATTTTTTATCTTCACTTTTTAATGCCTCAAATGCTTCAAGCATACTTTGATAATCAAGCCCTGACCGAACTACAGCCTGCCCTGTATTACTTTCCTCGCTCTGTGCATCCGCTCCGCTTTTTAACCGCTGTGAAATAATATTCTGCAGCTCCCCCAGCTTCATAAAATCCCGTGACTTACACCTGCTGCCCTGACCGTCAAAAAATTCTGCCAACAGCGTAAGCACAATAAACTGCGACAGGTAATAATCCTTGTCCGTGGCGCCGGATTTACACAATTCTCGCTTTAGCTCTGCCTTATCGTCTCTATTTCATATGCCATACGCTTCTCCTTACTATTACATTTACCTATATATTTATTCTTCACACCAAAATACAATATCCGAGCATTTGATATTTCTATATGCTCCTTTCTCATCTTTCACCTGCTCAAAATATACTTTCTTTTGATTTTGTGCCGGCATCGCCGCTATCTTTTTTATATGATTCCATTGATTTTCTTCTATTATATCCAACAGCATCCGATTTAGCTGAAAGCTCTCAGATACTTCCGCAAAATATTCTCTGTTTTCTTTTTTCAGAACTTCTATATCTATCACATTTGCTGTCAGAAGTTCAATCATAATCTCCCTGAACACTTCTACTGTCGGAAACAGTTTATCCTTATGCTCCGAAAATACATGTTCTCTTATATCAGACAGGGATGTTTTATTTTTTTCCACTATATAGCTAACAATGCAAAACAAGCTGTCATGATATTTTTTTAATTTCTCCCGCACTAATCTCTCCTGCTCTAAACGATATTCTTCTTCATCCAGACCAAGCTCCAACGTCTCATCCATCTGTGCTGTTTTTTGTATTCGTTTTTGATATTCAAACGCTTTATTGGGATTGTATATCTTATCTGCCTTCTTGAACAATAAAGGTTGAAACAGATTATGTACATTTTCCAACAAGGCTGGATTCCTAAGCACTTTATCATACAATTCACTTCTAAAATGATATCTCTGCACCATTGTCATATTGGAATAATTCTCAAGTTCCATATCATACAAGCTTTTCAAATCAAAATGCTGGCTTAATATGTTTTGATGCTCCTCCAACGCCCTGCTTAAATACCCCTCAATAATCCGCAGATGATCCAGACTTTCTTTATCCTTCCCTGATAATGTCCTCACATTGATTTCCTGCTCCTCAAACTCCCTCACCCTGTTATTCACCACTTCCCTGTGAACCTTAAATTCCTGCCTTGTCTTTTCTATTGTGTTGATATTTTCCTCTATCATTTCCCTGTACTCCTCCACAGAATAGGAGAGTGCATTTTGCCTGATTTTTCCCATTGCCTCCTGTATTTTTTGATTTTGTATCCGCAGCCTGTCAAATACATTTTTGATATCATTGACTGCCTTGCCATAATCTGCCTTCTCCAAATGCAGCTTAAACAACATTTCATGAACCGTAAGCTTTAAATTACTTTCCAGCTCCATCGTGGAAAGCACCATATTGTACCCCTCATCTGTAAGGTAATAGGAGGTTCTTCTTATGCCGTTATCCAGATAAATAATTTTATTGCCGATATAGTTGATATTGATATCCGTATATTCTTTTTTCTCATAGTCAAATCCCCTAAAATACATAGCCGTTCCCGAATTGCCCAGCACATCATTCACTATAAAATCTGCCAGATTCCTCATATCTCCAACAGAAGTTTTAAAATAGTTATCATTTACCTCTCCGATAAATGCTCCGATATCATCAATAGTACAATTCTCTTCTTTCAATGAATTTTCCATAATAAAAAGCAACACGGTAAAAATCATGTTCATCTGTTCATCCATTGTCCTGATTCCATATTGCTTCCATGTCGCTTTTTTTACGCTGTTGTTTATAAGCATTGCATATCTGCCCACACTTCTCATTCTCTTTGGAAAATCCTTCAAAAAATACATATCAGTAATCTCCTTCATTTAATATCTCTTGCGGAATATATTTTCCGCTGTGCAGAATATGCTTTATTTTTTCCTGCAGTACAGGTGTAAATTGTTCTAAAAACCGCTCCCCTATATTTTTATTTTGCCCTTCTTTTGTGTCCGGCAGTTCCTCTATGCCAATTCGCTCTGCATGATATATCATCTTCTCGTATGCCTGCATAAACAGCATAATTTTGGTATAGGGTTCATATTTTTCTGCTAAAGTTTCATATATTAAGATACCCTCATAATCCATATCTCCAAAATAAAATACCTGATTATTTTCATCTGCAAAATAAGGCTCTACGGCATGGATATAATCTTCAAAGGATTTATAAATTCCTTTTCCACCTCCATAAATAAGTGTTCCTACAGGCAGGCAAAGCAGGGTGTCCTTTCCCGAAATTAAATGCTTTCTCATGCTGTAAAATGTATCTTTATTTTCTATTATTAAGAAATTTTGGGGAGTTTTCTTTTGATGGGAATAATAAGACATTGGTTCAGATGTTTGATAAAATTTCAAATCTTCCTCCGTAATTCCCAGATGGGATAATAACTCTCTTCCCCCTTCACGGTCTAAATATTTCTCCCTGTGAAAAATCTCAAAGCTTCTCTCGTTTATCGTCTCTGTTACCTTTAAATTGTCCTTTCGTTCTTTTCGTCTTTTTCACCCTTTAACTGCCAATAGGCATTGTAGAGGGCAGGTTTTTTACCATTCAACTTGGAGGCTTTGATAGGAACAAGCTTTTCATCAGAGATTTGGGAACAGATATATTCATAGATTTGAAGATAATTCATTTGGGAATGGGAGTTAATAATATCTGTTAAATATATTTTTGTCTTCTTTCTATTCATTCTATTATGCCTTCTCCTGTGCTTCTTTATCGCCTCTCCTTGTGACACTTGTATCATATTATATCACATAGAGATGGAATTGCAATAGTCAGGTGTTTCATCATTAAAATAAAGTAACAACAAATTCAAAAAAGATAAAGCGGACTTTTGGTTGAGAAAACAACAACTGTGTGATATAGTATGTTCATAATTATTAATCCGATTTTAGATAAGTTTAGGAGATATTTATCATGAAACCAATATTAACTATAGAAAAACTTATAGAATCTGCAAGATTATTTTGTGAAATCGAAAGCAAAGAAAATCATGTTGAACTTATAGGCATCACAGACGGAAAAGCCGTTGGAACATATGTTGAACACAAGTTTCAGCATTTCCTTCAATCCCAGTATCTGGTGTTTGTATATGACAAGCAGGACACATACAATTCTTGCATTTTACACTTCACTCATTGTACTTTTATTGATAAAGAAAGAACCGCCGATTTTACGATTACAAAGCGTTTGCGGGAAATGATATATGATGGAGCAAACAAGGAAGATATTATAGGATTTTTACAGGATAAAAATGTTCCCGGTGATGAAATTGTATATAATGACCTTGCGGATGAAATACTTGATTATTTACCTGAACAAGGATACTTAACTATCAGTAATGCGTTGCAATGGCGGTTGCAATATGCTAGGGTTATTTCATTAGATAATAGTGTATCGGGAGTCATAAACTATGAGTGGTAAACGCGAATATGGTGATCATCAAACTCCTGTTCACTTTGCTGAAAAAGTGTGTTTATATTTAAAACACTACCGCCATATAGAACCGTCTGCAATAGTTGAACCAACATGTGGATTAGGCAGCTTTATTCAAAGCAGTCTGCTGTTTGATGCCAAAGAGTATTATGGGATAGAGATAAATCCTAAATATTGTGAGATTTGTAAAGACAAAATCACAGATAGCAGAGTAAAAATAATCAACTCTGATTTTTTTTCTTTTTCTTCAAAATCTTTGATAAAGAATAAATCACAGATACTTATTATTGGAAATCCACCATGGGTTACAAATAGCACTTTGTCTGCTATTGGCTCAGATAATTTACCGATAAAAACTAATTTCAAAGGCTTGAAAGGTATTGATGCAATTACAGGCACAAGCAATTTTGATATTTGTGAATACATTATTTTACAGCTAATTAATGAATATAGAGATACAAATACAATCATTACTATGCTTTGTAAGACATCCGTTGCAAGAAATGTTTTTAAAGAATTAAAAAGAAATTATATTGCTTTTGAATCCTGTGATATATTAGAATTTGATGCATCAAAAGTATTTGGAATTAACGCAAGTGCTTGTGTTTTGTTTATACAACTTTCTGATAAAGATATTTCATCGGATATATGTAATGTTTACGCTTTTGAAAATCCTACAATGGTTAAATCACAGTTTGGATTCTCTAATGGTCAATTTTATAACAATTTAGATACCATGGCAGAAAACTTTGATGGTCGGTGTTGCTTTGAATGGCATCAAGGAGTAAAACATGATTGTTCTAAGATAATGGAATTGACGTTGTATAATAACACTTTACAAAATGGAAAAAAAGAAACCGTTCAGATTGAAACGGATATTATATTCCCACTTGTGAAAAGCAGTATGTTCAAAACACCCATTCTTCATGACTTTTCAAAATTTGTAATTGTAACTCAAAGAAAAGCTCGTGAGGAAACAGAACATCTTGAGTATGAAGTACCTAAGACATGGCAATATTTAAACAATAACAGAGAATTTTTTGAATGTCGAAAGAGTTCTATATATCGTGGTGCACCACCCTTTTCTATGTTTGGTGTTGGTGATTATTCTTATTCAAAGTATAAGGTAGGAGTAAGTGGTTTTTATAAGAAGCCTTTATTTTCTGTTTTATACTCAGATGATGAAAAACCTGTTATGGCAGATGATACAAGCTATTTTCTATGTTTTAACAACTTTGATATGGCATATGTTGCCATGCTTTTGTTAAATTCAAAAAGAGTACAAAAATTTTTAACAAAAATCGCCTTCCTTGATGCTAAAAGACCATATACAAAGAAACTTCTCGAACGTATTGATTTTAAGAAAATAGTTGATTGTTTATCTATTGACGAACTTAAGCAAACAGAACAGAATTTATATTTAGACAATTATGTCACTCATTCTATGTATGATGATTTTAGAGCTTTGATTCAAATTGGGCAAATGAGTTTTACTTGATTGCGAAAGGTGGTATCAGAATAGCTATACCTTGCATATTATCATAATGTTAGATGAAAACAGCTATATGTAACACATGCATATTCCTGTTCTGCCTAACTCATAAAATTATTTGTCACATTTACCAATTAAAATTTCATTTGCAACCCAATCCTCATGTTGATATAAAATACTGTTTAAATAATTCATAAAGCCTTGATGTATCATTTCTATCAATAATTGTTTATCATTAAAAAAACCATTTCGTTTTTCTGTCACCTCTACAATACATTCGGAAATAAATAGATTAAAACACATTACCGAAAATGCAAGAAGTGTAAATATCCTTGATAGAAATTGTATATTTTGAACATTTTTAAAAAATGGCACCAATATAAATGAAGCAATTGATATAACAAAACATATTACATACATTACTGATAAGACCTTATTAATTTTTCTCTTCATAAACTCACTTGGATGAACTCCCTTCTTATAATTTGGGGCTAACAATTCAACATTTTTCTTTAAATTTCTAATGTTAATCATGGAAGAACTTACACCCATTTGAGTTGGAATATGTTCATTTAAAAAATTTGATGCAAATAAACATACAAAATTTAATTCATTTTCAACCACTAATAATGTATTAATATTCTCAAACAAATCTGCCAAAGACATAAACAATGCCGAAAGTGAAAGTCCAAGCAATATCATATCACTAATTATAATGACATTTGTAAACTGTAATACGATTATTAATATGTATACCACCGAAAAAATTAAAAATACATATTTTGTTTTTTTCATCATTCATCCACATTTACATATTACATTATGCAAATTCCTTTCCTTCTAACCTATATTTCATCACACTAATTCCTATATCACATTATGTGTTAAAATGCAACATCAATTATCGCTTTTGTTTTTTCAAATCCCCTTTTTCCAATTCCCTCTCACATAAAATATGGTAGACAACATGGCAGCTATCGTCCAGCCTATCGGCCATGAATACCAAATCCCAATCACACCAAAATATCCGGATAAGATATATGCCAATGCCACTCTAAGCACCAAATCCGTAAAGGTGCTTGCCATAAACGACTTCATGGCGCTGCTGCCCCGCAAAATGCCGCCGTGAACAATACAGCAATCGCTGCCGACATTTTGATGCCGCCTTTTACCCCTTCCCTGATTCTATCCAGCTTCCCTGCCCCAAGATTTTGTGCCGTAAAATTGGACATGCCATTTCCCAGAGTTGTGGCACTGGTAATTGCAAATGTATTTAATTTAATGGCAGCCGAATACCCTGCAATTACATGAGAACCATTTTGATTGATTAAACTCTGAATAAAAATATTGCCTATTGAAACAAAGCTTTGCTGCAAAATACTCGGCACTGCCAACCGGCACACCTTGCCGAACATCTCCTTAGAATATAATGCAACATTTCCTGTAGTTTTGATATTTTTTATTCTATTTCTTAAAGCAAACAATGCCAGAATACAGGCAACACCCTGTGCAATAAAGGTTGCCCAGCCTACACCGCCCACTCCCCAGTGAAAGCATGCCACGAACAATAAATCCGGCAATATAAATCCGAAGATAGTACGCTCCATCTCCAAAAATATTGTCCGGCGTATGTATAAGCTTCATTAAGCCCTTTGTTCCCACAAGACCAAACACGGTTAGAATAACAGACAGCACCGCAGCACTGATTAAAGTAGTATTGACGGCTGTTTTCATTTGTTCATACTTTTTTGCCCCAAATAAATTAGAAATCAAAACGGAACAGCCTACATTACTCCCCACTGCCACCGCCATAAATATCATCGTAATGGGATATGATGCCCCCACTGCCGCCAGTGCATCCTCTCCTGCAAATTTTCCTGCAATTACACTATCTGCAATATTATAAAGCTGCTGAAACACTACACTGATAAACATTGGAATTGTAAATGACACTAAAATCTTCTGGGGATTTCCCACTGTTAAATCTTTTACCATGTTTTCACCCTCGTCTCGTTATGTATTGCATATAAATTCTGAATATTATTCGCTTTTTCTACTAACTTCCCAGTGTACTGACCATTTTCACCATATCTTTCCGAATAATGAAATGTTCCTAATAATATAATTTCTGTCACTTATACCATCTCCTTATTTATATTTTCTACCATAGGAGATTGCGAAACTCCTTCATAAAAGTTTCGCAATCTCCGGTTTGAACGTATTAAAAATAAGCAAAATACTTATCCTATATGCTCCTTCCCCAGAAACAAATCTATGGCATTGATATGCTTTACACCTTCCTGCTGGTCACGGAATTTGTCCAGTGAAATAATATATCTTGGATAACCATCTCTAATTCCCCGAAATGGTCTATACTCTCTTTCTTTTATCCTTTCCGTTGCCTCTAAATCTTCTCCCTGCATTGTATATGTCACTTGTATATAGGCATAATTTTGATTTTTATCTCTTACAATGAAATCACATTCCAGTTTTCCTATTCTACCTATACTTACCTGATAATCATTGCTTACCAAATACAAATAAACAATATTCTCAAGACTAGGACCATAGCTGAATCGATTGTCAATATTCATAGCAAAATAAATGGCCAAATCAGCCAAATAATATTTTTGTTCTCTTTTAATCGATTTTTTACTTTTTAAATCAAAACGATTACACTCATAGATTATCTTCGCCTTTTTTAATTCCTCTATATATCCACGTACTGTTGTCGCCTTGGTTGCAAAACCTTCCTTTTTCAAGCACTCCATTAAACCTACAATCGAAAATGGTGCAGAATAGTTGTTTAAAAGAAATGCCTGTACTCGCTCATACACAGGAACATTTGATATCCTTTTTCTTGTTCTAACATCCTTGTTAAATATCTCACCTATAATCCCACGTGTATAAAACTGCCTTGCACTAATTTCCGGAAATTCTAATGTTTTCGGAAATCCTCCATTCAAGATATACTCATTAAATTCTTCTGCCATATCTTCATAAATCGGAATTTTAAAATACTTTTTCATATCCAGATACTCTTTAAAATCCAGAGTATACGTTTCAAAATTCAAATATCTACCTGTAAGCTTTGTTGATATTTCATCACTAAGCAAATAAGAATTAGAACCGGTTAAAAATACAGAAAAGCCATCCTCAGCATAAGCTTGAATCACACTTTCAAATCCCTGCACATTTTGAACTTCATCTACAAACAAATAGTAAAACTCATCCTCCTTTACCTCAGATTCTATCTTCTCTTCTAATTGCTGTGGAGTACGAATTCCTTTATATCCTCTTTTATCCAATGGAATATATATTATTTGTTCTTCTGTAACACCTTTTGCCAGAAGTTCATTGATAATGCCTTTTATCAGAAAGGATTTACCGCATCTTCTAATGCCCGTAACGACCTTAATAATATCCGAATCATAAAATGGTCGAATCTTTGATAAATACTTTTCTCTTGGATATACATTCTTATACATATGTCTTCTCCTTTCTTCACATAATTATTATATCATTAAACTCCTTTTCACGGTACTGTTTTTTTATTTTTTTCTTTTTTAATACCCCTATTTTGAAAATAGCTGTATCCCCAAAGAAATTTCAAAAAAATAGCATCAAACGTATTTGCCATTTTACCTTTTATCCTTTATAATGATACAAGGGTCAATGAAGCAGCTACAGACAAAAATAATAGAAAGGAACTCTTTATTATGGAACAGAATAATAACTCACAAAATTCTTACAACATTTTAAAAACGGTTAACACCTTTGCTCTCACTATTATCACCATTATTGATATCATTTTATTTTTCGGATATATTAGCGATTATAAGCAGGGACACATTTCCTTCCTTTTTATGTTTATGGTACAATGTGTTGTAATCCTTAGTATGATTTGCTCTTATATTGTATACTTACGCAAAAAAGACAGTCCGTACTTTAAGCACGTATCCATAATCGGTTATATTGCCGTATATGCTCTTGCAGTTTTGGGAGCGCAAAATGATATGGTATATATCATAGTTTTTCCAATCTCACTTATTTATATTTTGTACTTTGATTATTCTCTGATTATTAGGGCTTCCCTTGCTTTTGGCACCATCAATGTGGTAGATGTCATTTACTATGTTCTGTTTTTAAAGCATTCGCATTCCGGTGCCTCCTTAAACAGTACTACCATCCTGCTGCAGGTTGCCTGCGTTCTTATGTATTTAACGGTGCTGTGCATGACTACCCGCATATCCAACCAGAACAACAGCCGTAAAATAACTAATATTAATGAAG
>N._stephensi_709_cecum__coassemble_34_pt1 | contig 9753 bp, 7 predicted proteins | sample N__stephensi_709_cecum__metabat2_low_PE_006 | metagenome-assembled genome bin N | reverse complement strand
CAGGATTTGTGCTTGGTGTCCAGCAGTTTATGATTTATATGCGAAGTGGATTTGCAGTGATTTCCAATAATGTGATGGCAGTTTTGGAGCTGCAGCTTGATTTACCGATTGAAAGAACATATGAAGTGTATGTGGAAAATGAGAGGGCAGCCGTCTCCATATGTATTTTATTTATTGGTGTTGTAGTCATGCTGCTGTTTAATATTATTATATCAGAATTTAAAAATTACTGGATTATATTATTTTTTACATTTCCGATTATCCAGCTTCCCATTTATCTGAACCAGCATTTGCCTATGGGGTATATGGCTGTGTATATAGCAGGGATTCTTATCCTTTATTGCCTGCGGAACGGGGGGCATTATGGGGTTGTGGGAAAAAAGCAGGAGAATTTCTTCCAGAGAAAATGGAGGAAAGAAAAATATTATATGTACCGTGCGGATGGCGGCAGCAATCTGTTTGTAGGGCTGGCTATACTGGTATTATCTGTTGTGGTGATTCTTGTACTGCAGGCTGTACATCCGAGAATACAATATGATTCCCAGTTCAGACAGTCGCAGTGGAAAACAGAATCAGAAACTTTTGCCAAAAGGTTTGCTCTTGTAGGTTTTTATGGAATGTTTTACCGCAACAGTGAAGGCGCAGGAGGAGTGGGAACAGGCAGACTCGGCAATATCAATATGGTGAGGATGGATTACGAGCCGGATATATATTTATATACCAAGGAGAGTACGAGGGAAAGCAGTATGTATATACGTGCTTTCAGTGGAAAGGAATACAAAGATAACCAGTGGAGTGTGGAAAGCGATAATGAGAATGCAAATCAATGTGTGCATTTTCAGGCGGCAGATGAATTTGTGTATTTAGATTCCATGGACTTGCATTTGCTGGATACACAGGAAAAAGAAATCAGAATACAAAATGTGGGTGCAAATGAACAGTTTGCCTATATTCCTTACTGGAACGGCAGTGCTGTATTGAATAAGTATCAGATAGGTACAAGAGGAAGAGAGGACAGGCTTCGAGTTGGATATTATACGGATAGAGCTTACGTAGCACAGCTTGGAAGCTATTCCATTGTGCAGCTAAAGCAGATTGTAAAGCAGGTGCAGGAACAGGGAAACAGTACATTATGGAATCGTTTTTTGGAGCAGGAGGCAGAGTACAGGGAATTTGTGTATAAGAATTATCTGCAGGTGGACGAAGAGCAGAAGGAAGGGCTGTTGCGTTTTTGTCAGGAAAATGGGATTAACTCTGCAGATGAAAATGTGGTAGAACAAGTGCAAATGTTTTTAAGAAATAATTATACCTACACTTTAATGCCGGGAATCACACCGAGAAATGAGGATTTTGTAGATTACTTTTTATATACGCAGAAAAAAGGATATTGTACTTACTTTGCTTCGGCAGCCGTGCTGATGTATCGCAGCATGGGGATTCCTGCCAGATATGTGGGCGGCTATGCCATAGAAGGGGAGGATTTTACCGCTAGTGAGAAAGTAAAGGGAAATACGCTTCGAGATTGGGACTATTCGGATGAGACATTGCAAAAAATTGAGGTGACGGATGCTAAGGCGCATGCATGGGTGGAAGTCTATATAGATGGTTTTGGATGGTATCCGGTGGAGGTTACTACTTCGGACAGTGAGGATACGCCTCGGGAGGAGGAAGACAATCAGGCTTTCACGAATTTTATTGGAAATGTATTTGGACCGGAAGCAGTAAGGCAAGTGAGGGATACAACAATTAAGACAATACTGGGGCTGTTATGCTTGTTTTTGGCATTTGTCCTGTTTTATATGATGATAAGCATTTGCGTTCGCATTTTGCGCAGAAAGTCATGGGAAAGAAAAGAACATGATGAGGCGGTTTGCGGCATGTTTGATTATTTTTGTCAGATGGCAGGAGCATCAGGATGTCAATGGAAGGATGGAGAATCCTACCGGCAGATGGGAAACAGGATTCAGAATTATTTCTATCTGCCGGATGAAGATGTGGAACAGTTGGTATTTCTTATGGAGCAGGCAAGATATAGCAGCAAGAGTGTAAATCAGCAGGAGTGGGCATGGTATCATGAAAAAATACAAGAGTATACTCAAAAAATGTATAACAATTTAGAATGGTATCAAAAGCTGAAAGTTAGATGGATAAAGAGACTGTAATAAAATGCCATCCTTTTTAAAGCGTGTAGGCGGCAATATCAATATCAGTGATAATGCTTTTGCCGTCCGGCTTTAAGGATTCTTTGTCCATAAGCAGCTTTTTCAGCATTTCTTTTGTAATTTCTTCTTCCTGTGCTTTTTCTTCTTTTTGCTTGAGTTCTTCCTTGATTTCGTCAAGATTCTCATCTATTTTTTGTATCATTTTATCCCACTCGTCCTGTGTGAAGGAGGCAGCGCCGGTAGCAATCGTTGGCTGTGTCTGTCCGGTCAACAATTTTTCATAGATTTCTTCTTTTTGTGTTTTGATAAAAGACATCCACTCTTCGATGCTGTCAAATGGCAGACGTTTTGGGAGCTGTTCTTTTAATGTATCTGTTTTGGCGGCATTTTCAATGTCTCCGGCATCCCACATAGACTGCTGCATTGTTTCTGTTATTTCGTACCAATCATTAGGAACGGTAAGGAAGCCTTCCGGGGTACAAGCAGACATCGGCAATAGTTCCCGGCATAAGGCATTGCTCACAGTTGCCAATAAATGTTCCATATCCACATTTTCGCCCTGTGCCTGCAGAAATGCAAAGTGACCTAATAATTCCGAATTGCTGACTCTGTCTCCGGATATATTGGAAGGATTCATTTCATAGTAAGTATCTGTTCCAGTTAAAGTTGTTTTCATAATCATGCGTGGCTGTTCTATGTTGCTGTTATCCATAAAATAAGTCACTTGTTCGTATCCGGTCAGTCCTGGATTGTTAATAGTAAATATAGGCGTTAATGTATCACTTTTTATGCTGTCAGCGGCAATAGGCTGCGTGGAGCGGTTGACAGGAGCTGTGGGAGCAGGAGAGCCGGCTGTCATATTTTTTGTACGGTTTTTGTTCAGCCAATTTGAAAAATCTTCCTGCGCATAGCCGCCTATATCACTGGTTTGACCGGTTTGGGAACGCTGGCTTTTTCCATAAAATAAAGTATACATATTTTTTGTAATTTGGTTTGTTGTCATAGTTCGTATCAATCCTTTCCTAAATGTCAGGTAATTGTATTATGCCGGCAGTTAAATACAAAAACGCCAGAACCAAAGTTTCAATCCTTTGATTCTGACGTAATCCTTTACTTTACACTAATTATATCGGCAATAATGGATATTTCATTAGTTTTCATTGATAGTTATTTAATATTCCATAGCTTTTTCTTCGCCGTTCATGACACGAAGCGCTCCCTGTGCCAATGCCAACAATTCATCCTCTCCGGGATAAGCTTTTACAGGTGCGATAAATCCGCAGTTGGCTGTAATATCATCAATAATGCTTTGATTATGTGCAATGCCGCCGGTCACTAAAATTTGGTCTACTTTACCCTGCAGTACGCAAGCCATGGAGCCAATGTTTTTGGAGATTTGATAGACAAAAGCTTCACGGACATTCTTCGCTTCTTCATCGCCATCTGCTATGCGTGCCACAACTTCACGCATATCGTTTGTTCCAAGGTAAGCAGTGATGCCGCCCTTGCCGCAAACCTTTTTGTAAACTTCGGCTTCTGTATATTTACCGGAAAAGCACATTTTAATCAAGCCTCCCGGAGGTACAGCGCCGGAGCGCTCAGGGGAAAATGCGCCGTCACCATCTAAAGCATTAAAGACATCGATTACTTTGCCATTCTTATGTGCTCCTACGGAAACACCACCGCCCAGATGTACGACAATCAAGTTAAGTTCATCATAAGGCTTGCCTATTTCTTTGGCATATCTCTTGGCAATAGCCTTCTGGTTTAATGCGTGGAAGATACTGGTGCGAGGCAGCTCAGGCATACCGGAATATCTGGCAACCGGCTGTAATTCATCCACACCAACCGGGTCAACAATATAGGAAGGAACACCGATTTCGTCACCGATTTCCCGTGCCAGAATACTGCCCAAATTAGAGGCATGCTGACCTTGTACACCATTTTTGGAATCTTCTATCAAAGCATCATTTACAATATAAGTACCGCTTGGAATAGGCTTTACTAATCCGCCTCGTCCTACGATAACATCCAAAGAGTTCACATCAAAATTCTTTTCCTTAAACAGGTCAAGAATAATCTGTTTGCGGAAATCCTTCTGGTCAGGAATGGAATTGTACTTGCCGATTTCCTCTGTAGAATGCCGCAAAGTTTCCTCAAATAACAAAGTTTCATCTTCAAACACGCCAATTTTAGTAGAAGTAGAACCCGGATTGATAATTAAACTTTTTATTGCCATTTTTTTCTCTCCTTTTCTATTTTTCACTCATAGCCTGAGCAACTACAGATGCCAAAGCAATAGAATTTACCTTTACTTCACATTCATCAGAGCGGGAAGTTAAGATAACAGGAGCTTTGGTTCCGGTAATAATGTTTCCGTTTTTCAATTTGGCAGTGTGCACCATTGCCTTATATACCAGATTGCCGGCGTGAATATCAGGGAATAACAAAATATCAGCATCACCTACAATCTTTCTGCCTTCTGCTCCTTTATGCTTTGCAGCTTCCGGACAGATAGCCAAGTCAAAGGATAGAGGACCGTCTACAATACAGCCTGTGATTTTGCCCTCCTCGCACATTTTCGTTAATTCTGCAGCCTCTACGGTTGCCGGCATTTTAGGATTTACCACCTCAACAGCAGCTAAAGGAGCTACTTTAGGATTGGTAATGCCGCATGCCTCACATATTTCTACTGTATTTGCAATAATATTTACTTTATCCTCCAAGGTTGGATATGGAATAAAGGCAACATCTGTTAAAAATAATAGCTTGTCCACTCCTTCTACATCAAAAACGCAGACATGGGATAAAGGCTTTCCGGTACGAAGTCCAACTTCCTTGTCCAGTACACTCTTTAAGAAGGATTTGGTATCAATCAAGCCTTTCATATACATATCCGCTTTGCCGTTGTGTACCAGTTCCACTGCCTTTAACGCAGCCTGCATCGTATCTGCTTCATGGATAATCTCATAACCGGATAAATCCATATCAATGGAAGCAGCTACTTCCTTGATTTTAGATTCGTCTCCTACCAAGATGGCATTGGCAATGCCACGTTCCTTGGCAGCAGCTACTGCCTCCAGCACAGCGGCATCCTGAGCTACTGCAACAGATACCGTTTTCATACTGCAATTGTTTACTTTTTCAATTAACTCATCAAAACTCTTTGTCATTTTGTTACACCTCTTCTTTTATATATTTATTGACTATGATAACACCTTCATAGGAGAAAAGTCAATAAATCAGCCATACAAAACTGGAAAAATCTAATTGACGTTGTATCAAGTTGACACTATACTTATATTATGATTGCAAGAGGGATTCATTGTTTTGCAATTTTTGCAATCATGCTAATTCTTTGTGATTTTTAAGAATGATATGGTTAAATAACAAGGAGAAGAAAATGACTGGTTTGTCGCTGTTTGCAGGTGCAGGAATAGGAGAGACATATTTAGATAAATGTAATGTTAATATTATTGCAGCAAACGAACTTATAGAAAAACGAGCAGAATTATATAGAGCATTATATCCTCAATGTGATATGATATGTGGTGATATAACGAATGAAGAAATTTTTTCAAAAGTAATGAAGGCAGCAAAAGGGATAGAGTTCCTGCTTGCATCGCCTCCCTGTCAGGGAATGAGTGTAGCAGGAAAAAACAGATGTCAGGCAACAATGACCATAGATACGAGAAATTATCTAATTACCTTTGTTATTAAGGCTATTAAATTATTAAAGCCTAAATACGTTTTAATAGAAAATGTTCCGGCATTGTTAAAAATAAAACTCCAATATTTGGATGGGATATATTCCGTTTTGGATTTGCTTAAACGGGAATTTGGAGAAAAGTATCAGATATCCGGCAAAATTGTTGATGCAGCAGATTATGGAGTGCCACAAACCAGATTAAGAGCTATTATAAAAATGTATCCTAAAGATGAAAAATGGGAGTGGTCTGAACCTGTCAAACACAAGGTGACAGTTAGAGAGGTTATTGGAAATCTGCCAAGTATTGAAGCGGGGGAACAATCAAATATAAAATGGCATTTTGCAAGAAAGCATGATTTAAGGCATATAGAATGGATGAAGCATACTGCCACAGGAACGTCAGCCTTCGCAAATGAGATTTATTACCCAAAGAAAAAAGACGGAACAAGAATAAAAGGCTATGAGTCATCATATAGAAGGATAAAGTGGGATGAGCCGGCTCCAACAATTACCATTAGAAATGATGCAATAAGTTCACAAAGAAATGTACATCCCGGGCGATTGTTAGAGGATGGTACCTATTCCGATGCCAGAGTATTAACTCCGTATGAACTGATGTTATTAAATTCATTACCGGATAATTGGAATATACCGGATGATACTTCTGAAATACTTATCAGACAAGTAATCGGTGAATCGGTTCCGCCATTATTAATAGAGAAGATTGTAGGTGAATTAGAATGTCCCAAAAAATGAAAGCTGTTTCATTGTTTTCAAGTGCAGGGATTGGAGAATTAAGAATCCATAAAAATATTAACGTGATTCTTGCAAATGAATTAATAGAGAAAAGGGCGAGCTGTTATTCATATTTTTATCCGGAAACAGAAATGCTTTGCGGAGATATTACGGATAATAGTATAAAAAAACATATATGTGATATAGCGAATAAAGAAAAACCGGAATTACTTATAGCGACACCTCCTTGTCAAGGGTTAAGTACGCTTGGAAAAAATAAAGTACAAAATCAATATGAAGAAGATAGAAGAAACTATTTAGTGCTTGAGGCATTAGAGATAATAGACAAATGTGATTTTAATTATATTTTGATTGAGAATGTTCCCAAATTTATAGAGATGTATTTTCCATATGAAGGGAAATATATGTTATTGGAAGAAATTTTACAATTAAAATATAGTAAGAGATACCATATTGACATTAGGGTTTTAAATGCAAAGGATTACGGAGTAGCACAATCAAGACCAAGAGCCATAATAAGAATGTACAAGAAAAATTGCATATGGGGAGTACCATGTACAGAAAAGGAGATAACCTTGTATGAAGCAATAGGACATCTGCCATCTTTAGAAGCAGGGCAAGCTTCAGATATAAAATGGCATTATGCAAAGAAACAAAATGAGAGAGCAATATTAGCAATGAAACATACACCATCAGGAAAAAGTGCATTAACAAATGAGGTATATTATCCTAAGAAAGAAGATGGGACAAGGATTAAAGGATTTCATAATACATTTAAGAGAATGGTATGGAATCAACCCTGTCCGGCAAGAACTACATATAGTGGAAGCATAAGTTCACATAATAATGTGCATCCGGGAAGACTTTTAGAGGATGGAACATACTCTGATTCAAGAGTTCTGACATTGCTGGAAACCTTTATTGTGTCATCAATACCGGAAAATATTGAATTGCCGGAGAATTTGTCAGAAACCTTTATTCGTACAATAATAGGGGAGGCAATTCCACCGCATTTGACAGAACGGATAATAGATTGTATTGGAAGGGAGGAGTAGGGAATATGCCAATTATGGTTGAAAGAGAAAAGTGGATTTTATATAAGCATACATGTAATTATGAACTGATAAAAGCAGTAGCCTTGGATGTAAAGAATAGCTGTGCATCTGATATAAGTGAAAAAGAAAGATATAGAATGAGAGAAAGATTGGCAGCATTAGATTTGTATAAAACAAGAAATCCTAAGTCAAAACCGTTGGATTCGATAAACCACAGGATTAATACTTTGGAATTTTATATGTTTGGATATGAAGATGACAAAAAAAGATTTATATTTAGTCCGTTAGGGAATTTATTTCTTCAGTTTATAAATGATACAGAAAAATTAACTAAAATCTTTATTTCCATGTTGTTTGGAATACAATTTAAGCATCCTGCTAACGGCACTCCCAGTGTTTTTCAATTATATCCATTTAGACTGATTTTTAAATTGCTATTAGATGAAAGGCTGGACTATAAATTATATAACACAGAGTATGCATATTTAATCCCATTTGTAAAAGAGATGAATAAAGAAAAATATGAGGAATTAGTCCATAACATCTTAGAGTTCAGAAAATATAACAAGGATGAAGTTATAAATTTATTAAAAAAAGATGAACATACTTATGTAAATTGTATATATGAGTGGCAATATTATACTCAAAAATTATTAAAAACAATAGGAATTATTGATATATTTGAGGGAAAGGGAATAGTTAAATTATTTCATCCTCAAAAGATGGGCAGCCGCAGTAATCCGACAGGCAGAACTGTCAAAAACGGATATGTTAGTCTGGCAGAGGCAGTAAAATTGTTTGTAAAGGAAATGCTTTCATTATATTCTGCATATGAAAAACCTTTGCGCTTAGATGATGAGACAAGGATGCAAATGGATGTTGTTAAAGAAATATACTCATTTTATCCTAAATGTTTGTTGGATGAAATCGGAGAAGTTCAGGATGAACTGCAGGAAAAATTACTGGAATTGCCTAAATTAATAGAAGAATATTCTAATAATCCTAATAATAATACAGCATACTTATTTGAAGATGTATTGACAGAAGGCTTTAATATGTTTGTAAATGTGGATGCACGAAAACTTGGTGGTGCAGGACATACGGATATTGAATGCTTGTATATTACGAGAAAAAGAAAGTTTGCTGTTGATGCGAAATCTACAGAGAATAAATTGTCAGGTTTGAATGCAGGAAGACTTCGGGAACATCGTAAACAAATTGGCGGGGAATATACTATAGTAGTTACACCGAGATATGTTCCGGCAACTATAAGAGATATCAAAGAAGATCCAATAGTTATTATTTTGGCGAGTACATTTAGTGAATATTTATATAATCATATATATCACGATGTGCGGGAAATGGATTATGAGGATTTTGATAGTATTATTGTGAATCATTATGGAACGGATATTAGTAAGCAGATATCGGAGATGACAATGAAAAAATTTGCAACAGGAAGCAAAAAGCAATGAAAGGAAAAGAGCATAATATGTATATTATAGCAGGTTTGGGGAATCCCTCCCCGCAATATGATAAGACAAGGCATAATGTGGGATTTGATACAATAGATGCTATTGCCCAAAAATATCAGATTTCCATGAATATAAATAAGCATAAAAGTATTTGCGGAACAGGATATATTCAGGGGCAGAAGGTTCTGCTGCAAAAGCCGCAGACCTTTATGAATCTAAGCGGGGAGGCAGTGGCGGCGGCTGTGAATTTTTATAAAATTGACCCGGAGGAGGAGTTGATTGTCATATATGACGATATCAGTCTGGAAGTGGGACGTTTGCGTTTGAGAAAAAAGGGGAGTGCGGGAGGTCATAATGGCATCAAAAATATAATGGAACATTTGCATACGCAGGTGTTTAAGAGAATGAAGCTGGGGGTGGGAGAAAAGCCAAAAGGATGGGATTTGGCAGATTATGTGCTTAGCAGGTTTGACAAAGCAGACCGGGATAAGATAGAGGAGGGGATAGAACGGGCAGCAGAAGCAGTAGAGGTAATGGTGACACAGGATATGGCAGCAGCTATGAATGAGTTTAATGGATGAGGTGACCATGGATAC
>N._stephensi_709_cecum__coassemble_31_pt1 | contig 9962 bp, 6 predicted proteins | sample N__stephensi_709_cecum__metabat2_low_PE_006 | metagenome-assembled genome bin N | reverse complement strand
CAATCTTTGTAATGGTCTTATTGTTCAATAGTTTTCCCGTATATCCCCTGCCGCCAAACGGATACCATGCCTCCACCGCAATTCCCTGTTTGTGCATATACTCTACCACTTTCTTTTCCTGATAGAATGGATGGATTTCATTCTGCACAAGGGCAGGTGTGATACTGACTTTCGGGAGAAATTCCTTCATCTCCTTGATGTAATAATTCGACAAACCGATAGAACGGATTTTCCCCTGTCTGACTGCCTTTTCCATTGCCTTATATGCTTTCACATCATTGTCATCCGGGTGGTGCAGGAGCATTAAGTCAATATATTCCAAGTCCAGCCGTTTTAACGCATCATCAATAGCTTTTTCTGCATTATCATACTGATCCATATACAGCTTTGTGGTAACAAAGATTTCTTCTCTCGGAACACCGGATTTTTTAATACCCTCTCCAACACTTTCCTCAGAGAGATATTGTCAAGTGTGTTTGTAATTAAAATAAATTTTTATATTTTTTACACAAAAACCCGGACATTTCTGCCCGGGTTTCACAATGCATATATTTCAAAATCACTTATTTGCCCTGTCCATACAACTATGCAAGTAATCTACAATTGATGTATGGATCAGTTCCTTTTTATCATAACTGATACTGTACACGCTGCCCTTTTCATCAGCCACAATAATTATACTATCTATCCCCTGATTTTCCAACACAAAACAATCAGATGGAAAATCATCATTGATATCCCTTTCCTGCTTTGTTGCATCTACCACATTGATATAGCCATCAACATTTAGACCCATCCACTCGGTACCATAAAAGCTTATAGCTCCATACTCTTTTACATAATCTATAAACTCATCCGGAAATGTAATACCAAGAACCTTCTGTGCATCTTTTATCTGGCTTGTGGTGCAACCTTTAGCGTGGTATAGGTTTGGGATTTTCTTTATTTCGTCAACAATACTCATTCCTTCTTACCTCCTTCATTTGCTCTCGCTTCCCAATGCTCATTTCTCTCTTTTGCAAATGCCTGTCTATCAATTTCAGACTCTTTTGTCTTATTATGGAGAATTGTGTCATTACCTTTTCCTCTATGCTCTTCTGTTGTCAGTTCTGCTAGAGGACTGTCTGCATGCTGACCAATATGATGCAGCTCTATAACTTTACCGTCCTTATTTATAGGAGATAAGCCCTGTTCAGCTCTTTCTCTATTGGTTCTTCCCATAGCATCCTTCTGATCCCAATCAATGTCATTCCTGACGAGACATTTTTTGCCATCTATTTCAGCTTCTACAAGACCAGCATTCTTATATATCTCATATTCTTCCATGGAACCTATGGCATCGATTATTTCGTCAGACCATCCAGTCTCTTCTTTAACTTTAGCCTTTTCTTCATCGGTTAACCCTTCCTGCTTTTCGTTGGCTTCTCCATCTTCGGAAGTGTTTTCAGCTTCCTTTTCTTCTAAGGCTTTGTTAACCTTTTCGCTTAACTGCTCAGGCGTCATATTTTTGATATCATCAAGTTTGCTCAAAACAGCATCTCCTGAGTTTTTAATGTTTTCCACTGCATTTTTAGCTGCTTCTTTTGCCTCTTCTGCAGTTACTTCTTTAACGCCTTCTGCCGCAGTTTTTGCTCCTTCTGCCACAGCTGTTGCTGCTGTCTTTACTCCCTCAGCCACAATTTCTGCGGTTTTACCTGCTGCAGTTGCTATTGCTTCCAACACTGGCATCAGACTTTCCTCCTCTCTTTAAGATATTTTTCTACTTCCTCTGCAAAAGCCTCATCATTATCCAACGCAAAGTCTTTAACAAAATTATGGATATCGTAGTCATCCAAATATTCTGTTACTGTTAAGCCAGCTACAAGCTCAACCGCTTTCTTATAAGGCTTCTTTCCATAGAAACGCTCTAACATATTCTGTGCTTTTTCAATGCGTTCTTTTTTCGGTACCTGTAGGCACTCCCTAAACAATTTCAGAAAATCATTATCTGGAAGGTTATTAATTGCAAATATCCCCGAAACCATCAATGATATGACTTCGTCTGAAATGCTCTCCACCACACATTTTCTCCTATCAACACCAGGAATTAAAATTATGCGATTCAATGATGCTTTATGGTAAATAACCTCTACAGCTTTTTCCAATCCAGCATATATTGCCTTTTCGCTGCTTCCTTTCATCAAAGATACCATCGTTTTTACAGCCCAAACTGATATATCCTTGGATAAATTATTTTCTATGATGCTCTTGTTAATTTCGAACATTTTCTTTTCAAGATTGCTATCATAGAGTTTCTTATCAAGCACATTCTCTGATTCAGCTTCCCTTATATTTACAATAACTGGCTGAACCATTCCTTCCTTGTGGCATAACGCATATCCAGTCTTTAGATTTCCAAGATAAATAGCATCTTCAGGATAAACGCCAACTGTATTTGAAATTACTTCCTGATCATCTCTTGCTACTATTCTATGAATAATCTTGTTAGAAGAATTCTTTATAACCTCCGGAGCTAATTTAGTAGGAATTTGCTCTGCCACAATGACACCCTGGCCATATGAACGCATTTCAGCAAGCATATTTGTAAAATGCTCAACTGCTTTTCCTTTAGGATTACCAAGATCCTCATTGTTTTCTGTGGACACATTCTTCAGTAAACGATGTGCTTCTTCAATAACAAGAAGGTGCTTCAGTCCTTTTGATGAATCTATAACAAAATTAATCTGCCTATATTCATTGACATAAATAATTAACAATCCTAATGCAAAAGCCTTATCTGCATCATCTGCAAGACCTTCTAATTCAAGAATCGAATTATTCTTAAGCAGCGTTTCAAAATCAATCATATCATGTGTATTGAACATATACCCTTTAGTTCCTACACAAAGACTATCGATTCTTGCCTTTATAGCACTACGAATATTACCCTTTACTTCACCCTCATAGGTCATTTCGTTTTCAATATAATAGTCAACTTCATCTTTCAAATCCTGCATCGTTGGAAATAAGAATTTGTGAGATAAATTACTATACTGTTTTTTGATTTTATCCTGACCAAAAAACTCGTCCTGACTTCTGATATTTATAAGCTGTGGATGAAATCCCAGTGTTAGGTTCCAGCCTTTCTTTTCATAAATTCTGTATAAACACTTCTCTACGATATAAGGCATTGGTCCATAGAATGCAAATGAGGCACTAAACAAATCCTTCAACATATCAATATGCTGCTGAGGACTGATACCTGGCAAAATGTAAAATGGATTGATCTTAAAACAATTGATCTCAGGTCTGCCAAGTGTGTATACATCTACTTTCTTCTTAATGTTTCTATACTCTCTTTTGGCAGGTTCAACGACCATAAAATGCTTATCTGTACCCATTAAAAGAGTTTTAACTGTATTCGTTTTACCGCTTCCCGTAATACCACACACAAATGTATGCTTATTTAAATCCTCATCAGAAAATCCAAAGGCCACATTGCTTAAAGGTCTGTCATACTCGCATACATAACCAATAGCTTTATCTGCAACATCGAAGTCTGCGTTTAGAGAATATCCCTTTTCCTCTTTAACCTCAAATCCTACAGTGCGATCAGTAGGAATTGTACATATACCACAAAGTTCCTCTGATGTAACAAGACTCATAAGAGGGCTGTCGCAATCACCATTAAAAAATCCCTTTGGAATCATCAACTGCTGAGTATGGATTTTTTTAGCATCCTTTGCGTTTTTACAACTATCCTTGTATGAAAATACCACTGGTGGAAGCACTTCCGGTATTCCAGATGCAATCTCACTATATAAACTACCCTTAATGATATCGCTTGCAAGCTGACTATCAGAAGAATATGTGACAACCGACTTCCACATACCGATACTGCGACCAACCTTCAAGCGATCCACCATCGATTCAGACATTTTCATCAATTCTAATGCAAAACTATTTTGCACCTCTGCAGAAATTGACTCACTGCTATTTATTGTCTCTGTAACAGCATCACTGTATCCCTGTGAAATACTATGAGTAGTTCCCTTTGTTTTGCTAGAATTAAAGCCTAGCTGCTTTCCAACAAACAAACCTATAAGGCCGCCGCCAATTGCTCCTATTACGGTTCCAACTCCTGGAATGATGGATCCTATTGCTGCACCTGCGGCTGCCATAGGAACTGCACCGGAAACATTCACGCCTTTGGTCTTGTTTTGATTTTCTCCATTAGTTTCATTAAATGTACCAGTATGAGTATTTCCTGTAGATTCACCCTTCTGTAAAGAAACAGTTCTTTTTGATATAGCAAAACATTTATCCTGAATGTCGATAGCTTTGTTTATCTTTTCCTGTATCTCAATTTCACTCACCGGCTTACACAAAACCATTATCGTATAGTTTTGTCCGTTAAGGCTTCTCATTAAAGCTGATAGATCCTTATTTTGGTACTCACCATCAATCTTTAATGCAGGAATTCCGCTAATACATCCCACGTATCTATCATTATCAATTTTTACTTTTCCTGATGATGATACGGAATTAGAAAATCTTTCAGTATACTTCTCTATTTTTACTCCTGGAAGCAGCCCCTCGATAATGACTTTCATTGTTTCATTATTTGATGTCGGCTGCACACCCAGCACGATGGATGTTTTTCCATCATTACTAACAATGCCGTAGCATACTTCCCGCTTTATGGCATACGCTGTAGTAAATAATTTCTGCATCTTCTCAGCAAAGTAAACAAACTTATCATCCACATTGTATACTGTACATTCACATATTCTATAAAATGTAAAGCTATTAAGAATATCCAGAGAATTCTCTTGTGGAAATTCTACTGCCAATTGATTTGTTACACCGTACGCAGGGAAGTAAGATGTAATAAAATCTGAAGCATATACTCCAAGATTTTTTGAATCTTCCTTAAACTGAGCTAATGCATTTGAATTGCCTTGGCCAGCTTCATTTGTATTCGTCAACTCATTCATTGCTAACCAATCTCCTTCTTTATTTCCTCGACTCTCTTATCGTAATATGCCGAAATTTCATCAACCCAGCTCATCATAGAATTCTTTACGTTCTTAAGATATTCCTTAATGATTGTGTTAATATCCTGATTGCTTTCTGTAACAGGCTGATCTCTGACTAAGTATAATATTAATCCGGCAATGACAACTGATACTATAACCGGCATAACATTCTTCATACAAACGCTTATAACACCACCAGCAACTACAACCGCACCTGCTTCTGTCCATTTGTTTATGAGTTTAAAACTCTCTTCATAATCAATATGCTCAGGTATATCAAAGGAAAAATGAGCATTAAGTTCCTTCATAATATCAGCAGAATAAAACATTGCTTTGTTCTGAGGATTCTGAAATACTACATCTGTCAGTGTTTTCCCCATAAGCATATTGTAAGTGCTTGAAAGAACCATCTTGCTCTCGGGGGTAATCTTATTCACTGTCAATTCAACAGCACTGTCAATAATCTGTCGATTACTCATACTTGAATCCATATTTCTCTTTACATCAGCATATATATTCTCAATCACCTTATCGATATACTTGCTGACTTTTTCTTTGTCATTACTCTCCAACATAATTCTTCAGTTCCTCCTTCATTCCTGTTATGGCTGTCAACTGAGTGTTTATAGTCGAAACATTAGTTTTCAGCATCTCAACATTCTGTCTACGCTTTTCGTTGCTGTCTCGATCCTCTAAGAGTTTCTGATATTCAGCTTCAAGCTCGTCTTTATGCTCTGTAAGCTTATCAGTGTAAACCTCTCTACACTTGGTAATGTAGTTGATTACATTATCCACCATCTTTGGAATGATCTCATCGTTTAATCTCTTATGGATACTATTAGCAACCAGCTTAACGTGCTCCTTCAAATGATGGTATGGAACCCTCTCCACAGAAGTAAATGTCCATCCATGCTCAACCTCATCATATCCTGAAGTCTTTTCTTTAGCATCCTCATCTATGGCATTAAAATCTGTTTCCGTAAAATTTGGTGTGTATGCTTCTGCAGGAATTTTAGTAGGATCATCTGTATATTCAATAAGCTTCTCATTGCACTCTTTGATTATACGATCTGCCATCTCCCTACGAAAATCCTTGGTGTCATCAATCGCATCTAATGTCACCTTCTTCATGGAACTAAATGTCGTTTCCGTTATCTGACTTTCCGGGAGCTGGCGAAAATTTTCAAGCTTTTCCTCATACTCCTTCTGCTTTGCATTGGCTTCATTCATAATGATGCCTTCCCCATTGATGTTGTCAGTGTACTTTTTATAGATATCCAGAATACCTTCTGTTATCTTTGTGTATACCTCATCAATCTCATTCTTCTTCTGATGAATCCTATCCTCCAAAGCTACAGGATCATCAACATTCTCTTCTGCCACTACAAGAGCATCCGAATATATACCCCTATAGCGTATACATTCGCATTCCAGATTCTCCAGAAATTCAATCAACTGAAGGTAATTAGCAACCCTTGCAAATTTTTCAATAGCCGCTTGAACACTGTTGAAATTTGATAAATCTATCATAGAATCTTCAAACTTCTGGATATCGCCCTTGGACTTAAGCCATCTCTTGCTTGCTGGATCAAAGTCATCTCCAGCCTCATCAAGTCTATCGAAAAATTCATCTATCTTTTCTTCAGTGCCTAACTCTCTGCACTTGTTAAGGAAAAGCTGAATTTTACTATCTACGCATATAATCTTCTCATGTTTGATATCATTGCCATACATATCCTCGGCCTGCTCACGCAGACTGGCAAATTCTGATCCCTGCAAATTAGACTTTCCCGTTAAAACAAGGAATAATGAATCCTTCTTTCTGTTGGTGCAGTTATTTCTCAAGAAATTCATGAAAGAAGATGACTCTAAGGCTTGTCCACTCAATGATTTAACAAAGATAATAGCATTTGCACTAGAAATATAGTCCTCTGCAATCTTTCCAACATTTCCGCCTGCACCTACACCAGGGCTATCTATAATAGTAATTCCCTGCATATCCTCGGAAAGCGGATAAGTGATATCGATCTCGGTAATAATCTTTCCCCACTCAGCAGCATTTTCCTTGATATACTCACGAATAATCTTATTGTATTCGTTAATATTTATATTAAAAATGTTGTCCTTTTCTTCCTCCTGAAGGAAAGTTTCCATAATCTGCTTAGGTATGGTATTACCCTTGTACTTTATTAGGAGCTCATTGTTTATAGTTGTAATAGGTATATTTCTATACTTATCCGAAATAGCAGCATGGTTCTTCAAGAAATCTCTTATCTTGTCGTACCCTTTGATGGTAGTCCTTCCACCTGCAGCAGTTTTTGCTGTAAGTTCAAATTTATCGCCACGGTGAATCTTGATAATAGCACTTGTACACTGTCTCACATCCATAGGAACGACTTCTTTTCCTAAATAAGCATTAATGAATGTAGACTTACCACTTTTTGCCTCTCCAAGAATCATGAGGTTGAAGATTTCATCTCTGATCCTTTTTGCCTGCTCTGAAAGACTTTCATCAACCTTCTTACCAGTTGCCTCAATGGCCTTCTTATAGTCATCAAACAATGACAAGACCTGTTCCTTGTTTTGCCTGTAATCCTTTGAAATCATCCTCAATTCCTCCGTTGTTATAACATTTTGATATAATCACCCTGGCTTCTTATCCACATATCAATTCCTTTACCAAACGTTTCTGCTGAAACTGTATATACACCATTCTCTTCAGCCAGAATCTTTGCTGTTGGTAATCTATCTAATATGGCATCAATGTCACTGCCAGAGTATCTGAACTTAACCTTTTGCAACTTACCACCATACATAAACTGTACACGCTCTCGGAATTCACCCTCCTCAAACCTGCTGTTATATGGTATATGAAAACTTTCCTCCAATACTTTCAGACTCTTAATTCGATCTATCCTATAAATTGTAGGAAAAGCATCATTCATAACGTCAAAATCCTTTTTTACTTCTTCATCATCTATAAAAGCCGTTAAATAGAAATAGTATTCAGAAAACAGGATGGCAACAGGTTTAACTTTCCTTTTTACCACAGCTTTATCCTTCGTTCTCTCATAATCTATTTCTATATATCTGTATGTGCTTATTGCTTGTCCAAGATTCCACATAGCTTCCAGAAAACTTGTTTTATGTCTTGGTTCCACATAATGATACTGCTCATTCCCAATCAGTTCTTTGACCATCTTTTGATTTTTTTCAGGAACACAACAAGAAATGAGTTTATCTAACACATCGACCATCTCAGACTTTAATAGAGCCCTACTATCTAATAAAATTTTACAAATAGCAAGAATCTCTCCATTTGTCAGTTTTATCTGGTAAATCTGTTCCAAACGATAAGCTTTCTCTATTCTGTCATATATGATGCTATTAATGACACCTGCGGTTTCAGCACCTGCTTCCAAATAATTACGGATATCATCAATATCTCTCTGTATTGTTCTCTCATTTACGCCATAATTCTGAGCTTCCTCTGCCTTATTGATTAAAGCTCCGCCCATAAGCTTAGAATATATGCCTAGAACTCGATCTGTCTTCCCACTATCCATTTGCCTGCCTCCATCTCACAATCACATTATACTCTTTTATAAAGACAGATTCTGTCATTTTAATTTTTTTCTTCAATTTTTATACTGTCCCGTTGTTACACGACCATCTACCAAACGCTCTACATCTGTCGGTATAGTCCAAGCTCTTCCAAATTTAACGACTCCTACCATCTTACTTATCGTTCGTACACATCATCTGAACCAATCTAACTGTAATTCTTCGCTTTTCAGCCTCTCTCTCCGTCATATATCCTTTAATTATTTTTCACCTACACCTCTTCAAATTATTATAAGTTATATACGGAAAATGTCAATTGAAATTCTATATACTTCGACAATATCTGCTACGCCTTCGGACTCCTACTTACCCATCCTTTCTTATTTTAAAATAATGCGGCAGAACACATCTCAAATCAGCCACGTCCTACCATTTTTTACTGATTATTTACTTTGCCACTATAAACTCAAGCTCTACGATCTCTTCATCGGTCATTACCTCCTGCTTCCGACCATCCGTTTTCAAACAGTTCCAAAACTTCGCCAGCCTCAAGCTATTTCTTCCCTACCCTGACCGAAAACAATAACCTTTTTCTCCGCAAGGCGGGCTATTAATGAATTACTTGGCAAACGCAAAATACCGTCTATCTACTCATTTCTATCTCGCCCCCTTATCTTTCTGCCTTGCCTGATAATCCCTGCCTGCTTCCCTTTCCTTTACTATCTGCACATTCCGTTTGAGCCTGTCTTTTAGGCTCATGGAATCCTCCGCCTTTTCTCCATAAGTTTTCTCCCACTCTGAAAGAGTCGCCTTATAATCAAGATACTCTATCTTTGCTACATTTAATTCCTTCTTAAATGCCTGAACAGAATCACATTTATATTCCCTTACAATAGATGAAAGATGCCTCTTCATATTGGAAATCTGGTTGTCAAGGCTGTCAATCTCCTGCTGTAACTCTTTTCGTCTGCCGCCTTTGAAGATGCCTGTACATTCAGATAATTCCTTTTTCAGCTTATCACGCTTTTGCTCTCGCCCGAAAATTGCCTTGTTCTGTTCTTTCAGTCTGCTCTCAATCTCTTTCAGACGGGGATATTTTCTTGCAAGTATAGAAAGCTGTGGCTGCGGCGGTCTTTCTGCTGTCTGCACGGTTTCAGCAGGAACGGGCTTTTTCCCTGCCTTTATCTGCTTAATAATGCTTTCTTTTTCTGCGAGTGCAACCGCCTGATGCTCTGTATCTTTTTGCATACCTGATTTCCGATGCGGATTCACAGGGAATGGTATCTTTTTCCTTTCCGGCTGGACTTCTGGAATATCTTTTACGAAGATACCTCTATCCGTCTTATTGGGTATTTCCTTTACAACATCAACAGCCTTATC
>N._stephensi_709_cecum__coassemble_30_pt1 | contig 10096 bp, 11 predicted proteins | sample N__stephensi_709_cecum__metabat2_low_PE_006 | metagenome-assembled genome bin N | reverse complement strand
TGAGGAAATATCAAAGATACTGGATATTGAAATAGCAGCATGTGCTGCTGATCGATTTCAGCAAATTCTTTGACCACATCCCACATGACAGGCTGATAAAGGAGATGTGGAAAAAGATTGGCGATATTGAAGGAGGACAAAGCAATGAGCAAAACAACAATGAGCAAAAGTGAGATAGAGCAGAAAATAAAAGACCTGAAGACTAAGCTTTCCTGTCAGGAGTCGGATATTGGAGACTGGAAGATTGCCAAGTGTATGGAGTATGCAAAAGGAACAGGAAAAAAGCAATATTTTCTGCTTTACACTGTACTTTTTGCAATTATAGCATTTTTGGTGTTTTCATGGTATTTCTTGAAAGGCAGGACAATCATTTATTATGGTGATGGGTGGAGACAGCATTTCAAGGCGCTTGTCTATTATGGCAGATTCCTGCGTTCCATTGTAAGGGAGTTTCTTTTAGGACATGGGCTTGTTATTCCTGCATGGGATTTTTCTATTGGGGAAGGAAGCGATATTTTAGGGACACTGAATTATTATGTAATTGGAGATCCGTTTGCCTTTTTTTCTGTTTTTGTTCCTACACGTTTTATGCATATATTTTATCAAGCGATGAATCTGCTGCGGATTTATCTTGCAGGGATTGCTTTTTCATGCCTCTGTTTTCATACAGGGCAAAAGAACAGATATGCAGTGATGGCGGGGGCGATGACATATGTATTTTGCCTCTGGGCAATATATAATGCAGCAAAACATCCGTATTTCCTGAATCCGATGATTTATTTCCCACTGCTTATTTTAGGTGTGGAAAAAATACTGAAAAAACAGAAGCCGTATCTTTTTATTGCTACCGTGTTTGTATCGGCAGTCAGTAATTTCTATTTCTTTTATATGCTGGTGTTGACAACTGTTGTATATGTTATTATAAGATTGCTTTTTATATACAAAAGAGATATTCTGTCTGCGTGTAAGATAATTTTACAGGTGGGGGCATACTCCGTGATAGGTGTCCTGCTTGCTGCAGTTATTATTCTGCCAATCTGCTATGTTTTTTTGGGTGATACCCGGATGTCAGGAGGAACAACAGTCCATTTATTTTATCCGCTTTCTTATTATTTTAATCTGCCCGGATTTTTTGTTACTGTGGATTTTGCTCAATGGATTCGTATGGGTTTTGCAGCACCGGTGCTGGTTGCCGTATTTTTTCTGTTTTGCAGACGGAAGGAACATGGTCTTCTGAAAGTGTTGTTTTTGATTTGTATTGCTGTTTTTATGCTGCCGTTTTTAGGATATGTGCTGAATGGCTTTACCTATGTATCAAACAGATGGTGCTGGGCATTTTCATTGCTTTGTGCATATATTCTTACAGTGATGTGGCCTTCGCTGATGAAACTTAACAAAAGAGAAGCAATTATCTTGTTAATGTGTACAACCATATATTTTATATATTGTTACTGTCATGTATATGACCTGATTGTGGAAAAATCCGGTTTGACTAGGACTTATGCAGGCAATGCAGGTATTGCTCTTTTGATTGCATTTGTATTTTTGCTTTTATTGTTTCCGGCTGAACATGGACAAAAGGCATGGTGGAGAAAAAGAAAGCAGCAGTTGGGATTATTGTTGGTTATTATGAGTATTTTGAATGTTAGCTACTGGGAGTTTTCACCTAATGGAAAAAATTTTTCAGCAACCGGAAAAAAGGCAGAAAAGGTTATTGAAAATCTTACTGAAAATGAGACGATGGAAGTGAAGCGGATTGCAGAAGAAGATGGGAATAATGATTTTTACCGTTATTCCGGAATTGACCTTACAGCAAATGCAAATATGATATCGGGACTTTCATCTACGCAGTATTATTGGAGTCTGTCAAATACATATATGATTGAGTTCAAAAAAAGGCTGGAACTGGCAGAAGCATATTCACATAAGTATCAGGGTTACTGTGAACGAGCAGAACTGCTGTCATTATCATCAGTAGGTTACTATGTGCTTCCATCTAGAAATGACAATGCTGTTCCATATGGATTTTCTTATGTGGATACATCTAACAGTAAGTATGCAATATACCGTAATGACTATGCACTGCCGCTTGGCTATACTTATGATACTTATATGCCTTTAGATAAATGGGATAAGCTTTCGGCAGTGGATAAACAGGAGGCATTATTGCAGTCGCTTGTATTGGAAGAAGGCAATGATAATTTTAAAGAGGGTACTCCTGTTTTTGAAAGTACGGAAATTCCATATACGCTTATATGTGGAAAAGGGATTACCCAAAAGGGGGACACATTTGTTGTGAAGTCTAAGAAAGCATCTATTACATTGGAATTTGATGGTCTTGCAGATAGTGAAACATATGTTGCCATGAGTGGATTTGTATATCAGGATACTCCGGACAGTAATGGTAAAACTAATATAAAAATGAAATCATCCCTTGGCACATCAAAAGAATTTATATATTTGACAAAAGAGGCTAGTGGCTATATTGACCGTCATGATTTTACAGTGAATTTTGGCTATTCCAAAGAGGCTGTTACATCTGTTACAATCAAGTTTCCTAAGGCGGGTGTGTATAATATGGATTCCTTAAAGGTGTTCTGCCAGTCCATGGACAGCTATGGGGAATGGATAGCCGCCCGAAAGACAGAGGTACTTGAGAATGTAGAAATTTCACCAAATACGGTCACAGGAACGGTTTCTCTAAAGATGCCAAAACTTCTCTGCCTGTCAATACCTTATGCAAAAGGATGGCGTGCCTATGTGGATGGCAAAGAGACAGAACTATCTCAGGCAAATGTCCAGTATATGGCGCTTGCACTGGATTCAGGAGAACATGATATCAGGCTGGTCTATGCTACTCCATTGCTGAAAGAGGGTATCTGTGTTTCTGTGGCTGCGTTTATGGCGCTTATTGCAATGGTTATCATCCAAAAAAGAAAATTAAAGCTTACCGGAAAAGACAGGTCGGAGGAAGAGGATTATATGGAAGATGAATACAAAGGAAAGGGGAGAGGTTAATATGATGTTGTCACTTGTAATCCCATGCTATAACGAACAGGAATCACTGCCTGTTTTTTATGAAGAAGTTACTCGTGTTATGCAGGGCATGGAATGTGATTATGAATTGCTGTTTGTGAATGATGGATCAAAAGATAGAACACTTTTGATTTTAAAGGAACTGGCAGAGAAGGATGAGCATGTTGTTTATTTATCGTTCTCACGGAATTTTGGGAAAGAAGCTGCCATGTATTCGGGCTTTTGTAATATACATGGAGATTATGCGGCTGTTATGGATGCTGATATGCAGGATCCGCCTTCCCTGCTGCCGCAGATGCTTGAAATTTTGCAGATGGGAGAATATGACAGTGTGGCGACCAGACGTGCTGACCGAAGTGGAGAGCCGCCTATACGAAGCTATTTTGCCAGAAAATTTTATCAGATTATCAATCGGATTTCCGATGCGGATATTGTGGACGGTGCCAGAGACTTTCGTTTGATGAAACGGGAGATGGTAGAGGTTATTGTTTCCATGGGTGAATACAATCGTTTTTCCAAAGGAATATTTGGATGGATTGGTTTTCGGACGTATTGGCTGCCGTATGAAAATGTAGAGCGGGTAGCAGGAGAGACAAAATGGAGTTTCTGGAAATTATTTAGATATGCCATTGATGGGATTATCAATTTTTCCCAGACTCCTCTTAGTATTGCATCATGGTTTGGTATGTTTATGACGGTTTTTTCTTTTATGATGACGATTTTTATTGTTATAAGACGGCTGATATTTAGTGATCCTGTTGCCGGGTGGGCATCCACTGTGTGTATAGTTATCTTTATTGGTGGTATACAGCTTTTCTGTCTGGGAATTATGGGGCAGTACATAGCCAAGATTTATATGGAATCAAAACACCGTCCGCATTTTATTGTTTCAGAAACAAACAAAAAGGATGCAAAGAAAGTAAAATAAAAGTATGTTATCAGAATGGAAAGAAGTATGGAGAACGTAGTGAAAAATTGGCTGCAAATGCAAGGATATTGGTGGGAATAGAGAGGACATGAAAATATGAAAATTCAATTATCGGAACATTTTACTTATCCTAAACTGCTGCGATTTGTATTTCCGTCTATTATTATGATGATTTTTACTTCTATCTATGGTGTAGTGGATGGATTGTTTGTTTCCAATTATGTAGGGAAAATTTCTTTTGCCGCAATCAATTTGATTATGCCTTTTCTTATGGAAGGATTAGTTTGTGCTCCATGCCATTTTTTATTTTGCGGGAAAAAACAGCAGTCTGCTTCGTTTTGCCAAGCCAAGGTGGGATGGCAGGATTTTGCTGAAAGCCTGTACCAATGGTTCTTCAGAGTTGATGACCAATTTATCTATGTCGGTTGTAAATATGCTCTATAACTTTCAGTTGATGAAATTTGCCGGTGAAAATGGTGTGGCAGCTTATGGTACGATTATGTATGTGAATTTTATATTTATTTCCATTTATTTGGGCTATTCTATTGGATGTGCGCCAATTGTGGGTTACCACTATGGAGCGGGAAATCATGGGGAACTGAAAAATCTGTTTCAAAAAAGTATAACAGTTATTGTGTTGACGGGTATTTTGCTGACAACATCCGCATGGTTCCTCTCCACACCATTAGCCCAAATATTTGTAGGGTATGATAAAGTGTTATTTGACATGACAAGGCAGGGTTTTCGTCTGTTTATTTTGTCCTATTTTATTTGCGGAGTGAATATTTTTGCATCGGCATTTTTTACTGCATTGAATAACGGAGCTGTCTCAGCGACGATTTCTTTTTTGAGAACTCTTATATTTCAGGTGGCAGTAGTGTTGATTTTGCCAATATTTTTCAAAATCAACGGTATTTGGCTGGCAGGTGTTTTTGCCGAAGGTTTATCATTGGCAGTATCCTTATTTTTCTTTGTGAGAATGAAAGGAAAATATCACTATATATAAAATGCTTGCCAAAAGAAAAACTCCGCCCCCAATCCAGTAAATGATACTATAGTCGCAAATTCGCCCGGATATTTCAATAATGCCGGTTACTAAGCAGCCGCTTATTAGAATGGCAATGGCACAATTCCAAAGATTATAAGCTACACGGCTTTTCCACAAGGTGAATTTGTGAGTAATGCTAATCAGATAGGATATGAAAAAGGGAATGATACCTCCTATGGCAGGAACAGCAAACATAAAACGCATATAGGGGGAAGATTCTCCATAGCTGAATTGTTCATATATAGCATTAAACAAAATGCAAAAAAGTGTAATACCTATATAAACTATAAATGTTTTTTTGTATTTTTTTCTAATATCCAATGTATACAATATCGCTCACCGACCTTTCTGATATTTTTTTGCCGTTTGTAGTGGGATTGTTGATAATTTCTCCGTTGAAATACATGGTGGAGGAACCGCCCCCATCTAAATTGTAGGCAGTCTGACAGCCATAGTCCTGCAGGATATGTGCTACTTCATAGAGAGAAAGTCCCTCGCTCTGTGAAGTTCTTCCATCAGATACCATCATACAAAAGTGAAGTTCATCTATAATGCCAATAGCGGTTCGCGGGTTATCAGACATTGCCTTGCCTACCTCATCACCTTCTGATATAATAATTTCTCCATTTTTAACAAGACCGGGACCAAAGGCAAAAAGATTAACCACACCATTTTCAAGAAGCTCTTGTGCACTAACATCTTTTTCATAAATCAAATCAAAGGAACCATCTTTATAGATAGCCAAATCCTGATATTCACTGTCCTTTCGCACCGTATCCCGGTAGACTTCCCCATTTTTTATGACATACCCCCGGCGGTTTGCCCCGTAGTAATCTCCGTTTATGGCAAGTATGGCATTGTTTGACTGGGCAATCTCTGAAGTCTTTTGGGTAATATTTGTTCCTACCATATTATTTGCCAATGCCGTTTTTAAATAATCGGCAGAGGATAAGGTGATATCGGCAATATAAATATCTGTATCATATTCCCGCAAGGTTTTCAGCTCAATAGAAATATTTTCATCCGTGTAGGAAGTGTCTGTAATGTTATTATTGTCATTAGTATTGTTGTCATCAGTGTCATTACTGTTATTAGCAGCATTACTGTCATTGTTGCTATTGTTGTTGTCATTATTGTTGTTGTCATTATTGTTGTTATCATTATTGTTGTTATCATTATTGCTGTTATTATCGTTGTTGTCAGTACTATTATTGTGTTTTCCTGTCTTATTTTGCCTGTTGTGCTTTTTCTTATTAGAATTGCTGTTGTCTGATGAATTGCTTTGTGTGCTGCTTTGCGTGTTGTTTTGATTAGAATTTACCACATAACCGGTGACGGAGGGCAGATAAAAGGTTTTTAACAAAACATAGCCGTTGCACATCATAAGCAGTACGCCAAAAATAATGGCAAAGACAAATGGCTTTTTGAATAAAATCACTATTTTTTTCATGGGATACCTCATTTCTTTTTATTTATTCCTGCGAGCAATGGGTCAAAGCATGCTTGCGGGTGGGGTTGTTGATTGTAAAAACTTGTATGGAATGTTTTAGTATTTGAATCAGTAACTTATATTGTCATATTTCTGCGAAAGATAAACTGCTTTTGGACAGTCCAGCTTATCAAAAATAAAATCAGTTCGGTTATTATTTTTAAAATGTAAAGATTTTGCAGTCCCATATGGCGAAGCAGTAACAAAACAGTGGTGTTTAATATTAAAATACAAATAGCAAGCAAAGCATATTTACTGCCGGTTTTTTTGATGCTCTGTTTGTCTTCAAAAACAAATTGTTTGTTTAAAAAGTAATTTAACGTGCCGCTTCCCAAGCGGGCAATTATGTTTGCCATAATGAGACGGATATGTTCCGGTATGCCGGCAAAAATCAACAATAACAGTACATACCCTGCATAATCAGCCAGAAAGGATAGCAGGGAGGAGCCTGCAAATTTAAAGATTTCTTTATATATCCGGATAGCATCCCTCACAGGATGAAAATGAGAGGAGGCATTGTCATTGATATAAATTGTTTCAATGGAGATATCTTCTATAGGAAATTGCTTTGCACCTTCCAGCAATATATTCATCTCATATTCGTAACGCTCTCCTTTTACACGGCATAAAAAAGGAAGAAAGGAGGCGGGAAAGGCACGGAGACCGCACTGGGTATCTGAAAGAAAACAACCTGTAGCAAAGTAAAATACATATTTGGTTATGGTATTTCCAAAGCGGCTTCGTAGAGGTACTTTTCCTATAAATTGTCTGGTGCCTGTAACAAGAGCAGAAGCATGCTGCCGGCAGGCATGATATATTCGGACAATATCTTTTGGTGTGTGCTGACCATCGGCATCTGCTGTGACAATGATATCACAGTCCCCTTTTTCTTGTATATAGGAAAAAGCGGTTTTAAGCGCTCTGCCTTTTCCTCTGTTTTGAGGATGTGTTAAAATGGTAGAGTAGTTGGCTGCCTTCTGAAAAATGGGATTATATTTAGGGGAACTGCCGTCATTGACAACCACAATCTGAAATAGATGATAGCTTTGTAATTGCATAAGCAGCTCCGGCAATCTAGTATCCGGTTCATAAGCGGGAATTACTAAGTATGGCATAGTTATACTCATGCTGCGAACCTCCTTCTAAACAAATTTTAAACAAAATGTTGAAATCAATAAAAGTGAAATCTGTAAGTATGATTTTAGTAAGCTTTTAAGGTAAGGAGAAGTTAGCAATGTGTTTTTTTTATGTTGGAATATTGAAGAAACCGTTCAGCTTTTATGAATGGCATGTCTGAATTAAAACCTTGTTGACACCGTATATGACACCATTTATAATGATTATGGGAGGTATGATGATGTCAAAATGGGATAAAATATTAGAAAAAATAGGTTCTTTGTCAAAAGATATGCGTTTTGATGAACTGCGGAAAGTGTTGGAGAGTTATGGTTACACGATGGACCAGCCGAAAAGCGGCAGTAGCCATTGTACTTTCCGGAAAGACGGTAGAAGGCCGATTACAATTCCGAAGCACGAACCGATAAAGAAAGTATATGTGGAAATGGTTAAGGAAGTAATAGAGAGCGAGGTGGATGATGATGACACTGAATGAATATATGGAACTGCCTTACCGCATGGAGATTGTGCCGGATAAGGAAGAAGGGGGGTATGCGGTGATGTTTCCGGAACTGCCGGGTTGTATAACCTGTGGGGACAGTTTAGAATCAGCGGTCAGCAATGCGGAAGATGCAAAGAAAGCATGGCTTGGGGCAGCAATGGAAGAAGGACAGGAGATTCCCATACCGGATGGGCTGAATGGTTATTCCGGGCAGCTTAAGCTGCGGATTCCCAAAAGCCTGCACCGGCAGCTTTCCGAACATTCCAAACGGGAAGGAATCAGCCTGAATCAGTATTGCTTATATCTTTTATCAAGAAATGATGCAATACATTCGCAGGGCTAGTACAGCGAATATTATAATAAAATAACAGAGTGACGGATGAAAGCATCTAAGCCTTAAACAAGGTTTGGGTGCTTTTTTTACTTTATAGGATGTTGCTAAAGCAATGCATTTGCGAAACTCTTTCTTATGAAAAAAGAAAGGGGCAGTTTTATTCTGGCTTTTATCGTTGAAAATGCTTAGTTTTTTAAGTATAATAAAAGAGAATCGATTGCAAAATGACAAAATGAGTAGGATACATATGGAAGGAAGATGGACTTGCTGGAGAATTTATCTGAAGTTCAAATGGAAGCGGTTAAGACGATTGATGAAGATTTAGAGATTATTGCTTGTGCAGGTGCAGGTAAAACAGGTGTGGTTACAAGAAGAATCGTTAATATTCTTGCTTCTAAATCTGAAATATTACCAGAGAATATTGTAGCATTTTGATTGTCCCTATCGGTTTAAACTTTCTATGTTTTACGGTTTTGCACAGCCATTAGTACCTGCACTTGGTTATGGTAATGTTATGCATGAGATTGTCAAAAATATACATAAAGCAGCCATGGCGGGGGAAGTGATTGACAGGGAAGATGTCAAAAGAATGATTGATGAATCCTTTTATCTTCCTTATGCTACGGAAAAACTTGCCAAAAATATGTATAAGAGTGTGACAAAGGCTATTAATCATTATGTTGAACAGAACCGACAGGAATTTACCAATATCCAAATGGTGGAAACAGATATTGAAATAGATATGGAAGACGGAATAAAGGTCAACGGAAGGATAGATTTAGTGAAAAGAAAGAACATAGACGGTGTGGACAAGACCTATATCGTGGATTTTAAGACGGCAAACAAGGAAGTACAGGAATCCATCAATAAAGAGCAGTTGAAAATCTATGCACTTGGCTATCAGGAATTAACAGGGGCAAAAGCAGATTATATGGAAGTTTATCAGCTGGATTCTGAGAATCGTGCCAGAGAAAGTATTACTGACAATATGATTGAAGAAGTGCGGACAGAAATAAAAGATGCGGCGGCAAATATACGGAGGAATCATTTGCCAAGAAAATGTGCTAGAGAGAATTACAGTAAATGCCATTTTAACTACTTGTGTTTGAGTAAGACTGAGAAAAAAGCTTTTGAGATAGGATGATTGTGTTAGAGGAGGAAACCAATGATAGAGGATAGAAATGTCAATGTCATAAATGATGCAGAAGGAAATAAAATTGTTCTCATAAATGACATAAGATTCAAGGGAAAACGAAAAATTAATTGGGAAGATGTGAAAGGGTATCTAAAAGGCTATGTGGGGGATTATTATGAAATAGAGGAAAGTGCAGATATCATTTACATAGGTAATGAACTTCCTGAGGAGTTTACGGGTTCAGAGAGCAGGAAGCAGTTAATGGGGGCTAATGCAAAGGCTAAAGCCAATGCAGCGACAGCAATTCCAGAGTTGATACAGATAGCGACAAATCCGGTCTTTGAAAAGAATAGAAAAGAAAAACACAGCAAGGATGCACAAAATGGCTGGTATCGCTATGATGTAAGATTTGCATTGCCAGTATATGAGGAGGGTGTGCTGGTAAGATATAACGTATTTGGAGCACGCCTGTTGGTAAACCATGCTGCCAATGGAAAGAAATACCTGT
>N._stephensi_709_cecum__coassemble_29_pt1 | contig 10184 bp, 8 predicted proteins | sample N__stephensi_709_cecum__metabat2_low_PE_006 | metagenome-assembled genome bin N | reverse complement strand
CTTATTATCATAACTATTATTACCAGCCTGCCAAAGTACACGGACAAACAAATTATGCAGAGGAAGCCGTGCTAGTTAAGCCTGACAGAACTGTTGCAATCCATAAAAACTATATAAAACAGGGTGCACGATTTCTGCGCACAAATACCTTTGCCGCAAATTCCGGCTATATCCGCAATTTTACTTCATGGAACAGGAAAGATACAAACTGCCGGCTTTATTACAAAGCAGCATTTCAGTTATTATGCCGGGCAGAGCGGGAGGCGAGGGAGGAACAGCTTATCAAGGCAGAAGAACCTATATTTAAGGCTGTAGATTTTGGTCCTATCCATGATAATCCGGAGCAAAACAGAGAACAGCTTCTTGAAGAATACAAAGAATATTGTGATGTGATGTTAGAAGCGGGCGCTGATATTTTTCTTTTTGAAACCCAGTCCGAATGGACTTATTTAAAAGATTTGATTCCTTACCTGAAAGAAAAATCCAACCAACAGAAACCGATTGCTGTTCTGGCTAATTTTGCAATTAACAGCAATGGATATACAAGCCGTGGTTTACACATAAACAACTTGCTAGAACAAGCAAAGGACTTTAAAAAGATGGGGTTGGACATGTTTGGGTTCAACTGTGGCATCTCATCTTCTCATTTGTACCATTTTCTGAAGGATGTGGATTTAAGCGAATTACCTCCTATGTGTGCTATGCCCAACTCCGGTTATCCTCAAATCATGCAGGGCAGGGTGCTTTATCCTGTAAATATCCCATATTTTACAGAAAACATGGTAAAATTAGCAAAGCTTGGCATTCCTTTACTGGGTGGCTGCTGTGGAACTAACCCTGATTTTATTTATGATTTATCCCACAATATCGCATCCCTAAACTATGATAAACCACCTAAAAAGAAAACGGCTTCCACTGCAGCCGCATCCTATGTACATCCTGCACCTAATACGCACTATGTCCAAGATACAAGCTATACACAAAATAATCAAAAGTTGGAAAAACGCATGGAAAGATTTCGCAGCAAACTAATACATACATCTTCCAAGGCTTTCATTGTAGAGTTAGACCCGCCATTTAATACAGATTTCAGCAAAGTATACAACGGCGCCCAAAAATTAGCTTCCACCAAGCTTGATTTGCTTACTTTATCCGATTCTCCTCTTGGGCGCCCCCGTGCGGATGCTTCTCATCTGGCAGCCAAAATTCAAAAAGAGCTTGCATTGCCTGTATTGCCTCATATCAGTTGCCGGGATAAAAATGTCATTGCCATGAGAAGCTCTCTTCTTGGTATGCATATCCAAGGTATCCGTCATGCTTTAGTTGTCACCGGCGACCCTGTTCCCGCCGCAGATAAAGGTCATATTTCTTCCGTGTATGATTTTAATTCTATTCGTCTGATGGAATATATCAGACAATTAAATGACCAGATGGATGACCTTGAAGGCAAAAATAATATAATCTACGGCGGGGCATTGAACTACCATGGAGTAAATAAAGAGGCAATCGCCCAGAGAATGAAAATGAAAATGGATATGGGCTGTTCCTTCTTTCTCACGCAGCCTGTCTATTCAGCAGAAGATATTCAGCGGCTCGCATGGCTGAAAGAAAAAACAGGCGCTATTATTTTTGGGGGAATTATGCCGCTAATCAGTTATAAAAATGCACAATTTATTAAAAATGAAATGCCGGGAATCCATGTGCCACAAAATATTGTTGATGCCTACAAAGAAAATCTTTCAAGGGAGGATTATGAAAAGATTGCCTTTGATATATCTGTAGAAATCGGAAATGCCATGTCTGATTCTGTAGATGGATATTATTTTATGACTCCTTTTAACCGTGTGGACTTAATTATAAACATTATGAATGCACTATGAATGAATGCACTATGGGGTTCTAGTACAACAAAAATTAAGTTTGGGATAGTATCACATTTTTTCTACTTCACACAAGGCATCCAGCACCCTCCAATTTTGTGGGAACGGGCGCATTAAATTCCAATATCCCAATCCACGCAGAGGATAAGAAAAACCTAACTGGATTTTTGCTTGTATGCTTCTGGCATCTTCAAACCAAACAACATGCTGTATTCCCTGTTCATCTGTATAATAAAAATAAGGTGACATAGCCTTCTCATCAAATAAAATTTCTGCTCTGTAGCTTGCTGCCAGCATAATTGCTTCTTCATTCCCTATTGTTCTCGCAGCAGTCACTCCCTTCTCATAGGGCAGCGGCCAATCATAACCATAATTGGGAATCCCCATAAAAATTTTCTCTTTTGCAATTTCGCTGACACCATAATCCAATACTCTTTTGATTGATGGCAGAGGAGCAACAGCCATAGGCGGTCCATATGTATATCCCCACTCATATGTCATCAGCAATACTCTATCTGCAATCTGACCAATTCTGGCATAATCATGGCTTTCATACAACAAACCCTGCTGTGCTGCAGACACCTTTGGCGCCAAATCTACATTTACAAAATAACCATATTGATTGAGCTGCCTTGTTACATTCTCAATAAAATTGATGTAGTCTTCTTTTAAATCTGCAGGGATAAACTCCATATCAATATCCAACCCCACATATCCTTTTTGCTGCATTACCACTAAAATCGCAGTAATCAGCTTCTCCTGAAGAAGAGTATTCCTAAACACTACCCTTCCATTATCTAAGCTAAACTGCCCCTGCTCATCCATAGCTGCCAACAGCATAATCGGCTGTACCCCATAAGACCTTGCTATGGCTATCGCCTCCTCGTCCGGTGTTTCTATTAAATTTCCCTCTGCATCAAAACCATAGCCAAATATAGTAACATTAGTCAGGCTTGGCAATGCCTGACGGTATACTTCCTCATCAATATGAGGATACAGATAACCATTCACTATCATTTCCCCCAGAGGAACAGCAGCGCCGGGTATCAATACACATTGTCCCACTACTAAATTATCCGGATTGGGCAGTTGATTATATTGCAGCAGCTCTTCATACGAACTATTGTATATTCCGGCAATTCCTTCCAGTGTATCACCGGATTTTACTACATAAATTTCCATACTATTTTCCCATATATTTTATTATCAGTTCTATCACTATGCACTTCTATAAAAATTTATAACACCTTTTGATTATTTTTGACTCTAACTTCTAAACTGATAATACGGATTGCTTCAGCACTTTGCAATTTCCATAGTCCTACTATAAAAGTACTATAAAGAGAGAATTTGAGATAATAACTGCTGTGTATATGGATGTTCCGGTTTTTTAAACAATTCTTGTTTTTCTTTTGTTTCCACAATTTTTCCATCATTCATCACTGCAATCCTATCACTAATATGATGAACTACATGCATTCCATGGGCAATAAAAAGACAGGAAAAATGATATTGTTCTTTTAAATCAAGAAGTAAATTCAACACCTGTGCCTGAACCGATACATCCAATGCCGAAACCGGTTCATCGCAAATCAGCAGGCTTGGTTTTACTGCCAGACAACGGGCAATGCCAACCCGCTGCCTTTGACCACCGCTCAATTGGTGCGGATAATCATTTTTATATTTAGAAGATAATCCTACTTGTTCTAATAATTGTTCTATCTCTTTTGTCATTTGATTTTTATCACACATATGATGCATCCATAATGCTTCTTTTATCGTTTCCTCTATCGTTCTATGGGGATTCAGGCTGGAATACGGGTCCTGAAACACCATTTGTATCTCTGTGGACAATCTTCTCCAATCCCCTTTTTTCCTGTATGTGATATCCTCTCCACAAAATTTAATCGTCCCTGCATCTGGAGCATACAGACCGGCAATCACTTTGCCCAATGTTGTTTTCCCACAGCCTGACTCTCCCACCAAACCAAGGATTTCTCCTTTTTTTATTTGCAAGGATATGTCTTTTAACACCTGTTGAAATGAACCGGATTTTCCCAGCCAATTTTTTTTGCCGGAAAAAGCTTTTGATACATGTGCTATTTCCAATATATATTCACGGTTTTGATTTTCTAAAGCTTTTGCATTTATCTCTTTTGTATCTATTGCTTTTGCATCTATTCCCTTTGTATCTGTTATTTTTGCAGCCATCACTTTGTTTTCCCAGTCTTTATTTTTATTATTTTCTTTTTTCATTATATTTTTTATTATTTTCCAAGTTTTTTTACAGGTCTGTCTATAGCCGGAATACAGGAAAGCAGCTTTTTTGTGTAGCTTGATTGGGGATTTTTTAAAATTTCTTTTGTTTTTCCCTGTTCTAATATTTCTCCATCCAACAGAACTGCCATATATTCCGCCATATTTTTTACTACAGCAAAATCATGCGTGATAAGCAGTATACTCATATGATATTTTTGCTGCATTTTTTTTAACAGCTCCAAAATTTGATTTTGCACGACAGCATCCAATGCCGTAGTCGGCTCATCTGCTATAAGCAATTCCGGCTTTTTCGCTAATGCCATGGCAATCATCACTCTTTGGCGCTGTCCGCCGCTTATTTGATGAGGATAGCATTTTTGCTTCTCTTGCGGATTCTGTATTCCTACTTCTTCCAATAATTCTATCACCCTTCTCTTCCTCTCTTTTTTTTGAGGATACCTTTTCCTTCCGACTGCCTCCTCTATCTGCTTTCCTATGGGAACTACCGGATTTAATGCACTTATAGGCTCTTGAAATATAATTGAGATTTTGGATTCACGTATTTCTAACCATTGTTTTTTGTTGTATTTTAATATATTTTCCCCATTTATTTGTATTTCTCCCGACAATATAAGTGCCTGCTTGGGCAACAAACCAATCATGGCTTTTCCTACGGTACTTTTTCCACATCCGGTTTCCCCCACCAGCGCCATTGTAGTTCCTGCCTTTATGGAAAATTCTATATTTTTTAAAACCTGCTGATAATATCCTGACTTTTTATAGCTGATATTTAATTGACAAATCTGTATATCTGTTGTCATATGTCGTTCTCCTTTTCCTCTCCTCCCACCAAAAATAACACCAATACCCTTGTGAATGTGCACTCCTATCTCCTCCATAATCCTTTCAACCGTGGAGCTTTATTATTACATTTAAGCTTTTTACTCATTCTGTTTCAGTTGACAGTTTTATAAGTTCACGATCAAGACTTTGTAAATATTCTATAGATGTATCTAAGATAAATCCACATCTTTTCTATGTATCCAGCATATCCCACTCTTCACCTAATATCCACCTGAGTGCAGATAATTTCCCATTAAGCATTCCCCATTCAAAATCACTATAAGGACCCAGATTTTCTTCTCCATATTTTTCTATCACTTTCCTTGCCGATTCCATGGCTCCTTGCCAGATTTCCGGATTTACATTTTCTATTCCTTGTTCAATACGATATTCCAAACTCAAATGCCTATCAAACCATATCTTATCCAAAAACATATTTTCCGCTTCTAAAACTTCTTTCAACGTGCGTACTTCTTCAGTATCATCAAATACAGATATCTTTTCTGTTTGGTTCCTTATATTTGTGCACAAATCATCCAGTTTTCGCTCAATTCTCGTTATTCCCTGTTCATTTACATATGAAAAGTATGACAATTGCTCTTCTTTCGTCATTTCTATTTCCAAATATTCTAAACGAATTCCATACATCTTAGGCGTATTCAAAATATTAGCAATTCTCTCTAAATGATATATACGAACATCTAATGTTTCATCCATTTCTTCTAATATTTTTCTTTCCATTAAAGACAATTCTTGATTTGTTATAAAAGCAATTCCTTTTGCTCCGTTTCTATAAACTCCATCTAAATCATGTCTGTATTTCTTCTTTATTTCATTAAAACTTTGTTGACCTCTTGGAAAATATACTGCTCCAATCCATTTAAAGCTATTAAATTCACACAGCATATCCTTTCCACCATCTTTTCCCCCTAATGGATGTGAAGGATCAATATCACGAAACTCCTCCTGCTCTAAAATCAATGCTGCCAGCCTTTCCGATACCGCTTGTCCTTTATCCCATTCTAACAGTCTATAAAATGTTTCCCTGCCTTCTGCCCTTCTCAATAAAATCACCATCCAATTCTATCAAAGATATAAAATCCTGCTTTGTACTCACACCATTTCTATTAATTTCAAATTGATTTATTGGCGAAAACATATATATTCCTCATTCTCCTACTCACTTTCCTCAACTCCGAATTTCTGTCTAAAATCCTCATAGCTATTTACCCAATCAAATCTTATCTGTTCAGATACTGCCTGAAAATGCAGCTTGCCACACCGAATCTTGTTTCGTTCTACCTCCTGTAAGTTGACATCCTGCTTGTCTGCTTTTGTTTCAACAATAAAGTAAATGCCCAATTCCGGACTGTTCAAACTATCTTTCCTACATACAATCGCCCAGTCAGGAGAATAATTTCCATAAGGAGTATCAATAATAAATCCACCCTTTTTCAACTTCGTAAACAACAATACATTCTGGTTATTCTCAAGCTTCTGGGCAAATTCTTTCTCACCTTTACTATCTATCTTGTAATACTCATTCATTGCAGAACTGCGATTTGTGTTTGCTTGAAATACCCGCCATTCTTCATTAAAATCTTCCTCACTGATTGTATCAAGTTCAAAAATATTTCTACTGTCTAGCTCATATCCATTTATCACTTCATAGGACGTAATATTTGCTGCTTTTATATCACTCAAGATCTTTAAAATCTTTTGTGTAACTGTATCTAAAATATCCTGATTATTCAATAGTTCCCTCTTCTTAACAGCATTAATAATTTTAAATATGGCTAGCCTCGGCAACATCGTGTGGTACATGATATAATTTGCAATCTCAAAATCGCTCTTTGGAGCGGAATCAATCTCAACTTCCAGTTCCTTAGCCCCATAAGATACATCTTCCATTACGAACATTGCAGATTTATTAAATTTCGCCTTACCAACTTCCACTTTATATTCATTTTTTGACTTCATAAACATAAGATAATTATTGATTTCCAAAGCACAGTCTTCAATAAATTTATCTTTATCTATTTTGAATCTGTACATGGTACGCTTCGTAAGATTTTCTCTTAGAGCATAATAAATCTGTTGAAATTCACCTTCTGAAACAAAAGCCCTTACTCTATTTTTCGGCGATTCATTGTCACCATTACGAATCTGAATCTTCTTGGTGCCTTTTTGTATCATCAGTTCTTTAAACTGCTGCTTAATTTTCTCCATGTGTTCATAGAGCGTGTCATCAACAAAAGTCATATTGTCAAAAATTTTTGTAATTTGAGATGATGTACCTTTTAAAATGTTTTCTTCATTCATAACACCAGCGGAAATTAGCTCCTGTTTCAATATATCCACTAATTCCGGTGTGATTTTTCCCTGCGGAACTCCAGCAGTCTTCAATGTGGAAATAAGAATCTCAGCAGTTACTTCGTTCTTATCAAAATTCATATTATCATTAAAATCTTTTTGTAATGCTGCTGCAAAGTGATCGTAATAATCATTGGCAATAACAGTAAGTTCGTTGATTCTACGGTCTAAACAACGATTGCCTGTAATATCTACCGGCAACCTTAAGCCTCTTCCAATTTCCTGCTTTTTCGCTATTTCAGAGCCGCCTGACTTTAATGTACACAATGTAAATACATTCGGATTATCCCAACCTTCCCGAAGTGCTGAATGAGAAAAAATAAATGCAAGCGGTTCTTCAAAAGATATTAACTCATCTTTCTTTTCCAAAATCAGACTAATACCACGATCAATATCTTCCTGAGACTTTGCCTTAATTTTTAAGTTATTTTCGTCAACCGATGAATCCCAGCCATCAATTTCTACCACATTTTTCTTTGCATCTAAGGCAAAATAACCTTCTCTGACTGACTGCACATTCATATAATCAGGAAAGTATTCTTTAAACTTCTCAATCATAACTGCATTCTGTGATACATATTTCTTATATTCTTCATCAAAAATCCTTAAATATTCTCCCCTGCCATCAGGAGCTGTATTATCTCTGACTTTATCTACAGAATCAATGAAGAATAACGTAAGTGTCTTGATTTTCCTGCCAGTCCTTAAAATATTCATCTGTTTTACAAAATGATTCTGAATCGCAAGTCTTATTTGGATGCGTACCGCTTCATTCTTTTCAATTTCATATGTACTGTGCCCCTGTTCCAGTTCTATTATTTTCTCTTTTGTTGCAACCTGCAATGGTTTTAACTTGTGAGGCTCTTCTGCGATACGCATATCTTTGTACTGAGGAAGGTTGCCGGACAGTTCTTCAATAGATACTCCGCCACCAACCTGAAATGTTTTAAAACGAATTATGCCACCTTGTTCCTGTGAGAATATCTCAATTTTTGCCTTCAAATCAGAAGTGAACGATAAATAACGGATATATGGATAATCTTTCGGAATCACTCCATGTACAGTTTTTACTTCGATTCTCTTTACTAAATCTTTCTGATATGCGCCATAAGAATCCAGCTTATAAATCTGGTTATACAACTGTTTGTGAGTAGCTGAATATCGCAAAGTAAATAATGGCTGCAATTCCTCTATTGCCTTTAAGGACTTAGATTTATTTCTCTTTGTGCCTTCAATTTTCTGCGGTTCATCAATAATGATAATCGGCTTAATATACTTGATATCTTCCCAAAGAATCTGTCCATACTCATCTTCCGTTCTTATTTTGTTTGTACCTTTATTGAATGCCTGAATATTCATTACACAGATACTTAAATCATTGCTCTCTACCAGTTTAGAGCTGATTTGCTTGGGATTGTTGCTGTCATAAATAAAACTATGCTTCGATAAATCAATATCATACAGCCTTTTAAAATGATCCTGTAACTGCTCCATTGACTTCTCAATTCCTTTACGTATAGCAATAGATGGAACTACTATTATAAACTTCTTAAAATCATACACTTTATACAATTCCAATATTGTACGAAGATACACATAAGTCTTACCTGTACCGGTCTCCATTTCTATCGTAAAATTGTTGCCCTCTGTTAATGTAGAATCCGCAAACAAACCATTCTGTAATTGTATGTGCCTTAAGTTCTCTAATAATCTGGAACCCACTACAATATCATTGTTTCTTATCGGATCACCCTCACCAATTTTACAAGTACGCTTAGGACGATAAATACCATCTACTTGTCTGGATAAGCCTTTAAATAATTCTACTGTAGATTTAACTGCCTGTATTTGGTAATCAAGATCATCGTCAAACTGGAATGTAATACGTTCAGCCATCTATCTCACCTCTGTTTTCTGCTAATTTAGACATACAATAATTTTCCACCATACATACAAATTCGTCTGCTACAGCTATCTGTCGTTCCGTTTCTTCACAGCTTGCAATATAAAAATCATCATAATCACTGGCATGACGAATTACTTCTGCTTCACCAATCTTTCTTCCAATCCCTCTGGGAAAAATCTCTGTTTTCACATAGTCTTTATTAAAATTAGCAACTGCATCTTTGTGCCTCTTGTACGCATGCCCATTTAAAGCATGAATCGCATTAATTGCATGAAATATAGCATAATACGCCCGGTTATTTGCATCCTTATATTCTTGTGCATCAAATAATATCTTTGCCGATTTCAAATTTTTCTTTGCAGTCTGAATTCGGTATAAACACAAATCCCTTTTTGTTCCGACACTTTCATCATGTTGTTTCATATAAGATAACTCCCTCTTTTTGAATATTTGCATAAAAAGGGTAATTTTTAACCCACTTTCTAAAATGTGCTTCACTTTTGGCAATTGGCTTTATATCAAGACCATAGTCCAAATTAAAATCATATGTCATATAAGACAAATTTTGTCCATATGTCTTTAAATCCAAATCTGACATGTCCAGCAAAATCATAATATCAATATCCGAATCTCGCCTAAAATCGCCTCTGGCATATGAACCATACAAAATAATTCTTTGCAAATGTGAACCATATATTTTTTTCAATTCAATTATATATTGCTCCATATAATCATGTATAGATTGTGGCATATTAATTCCTCCTTGTATAATAGCCTCATATACTTCTTCCAAATACAGTTTTTAGAACATTTTTTTTCAAGTGTACTTACACCTATTTGCCCCTAAATAAATTCAACTGTATATGCACACTTGTGACTAATGGTATTTTTCCCAATCAGTGAATGCAGCTTTCGAAATGTCT
>N._stephensi_709_cecum__coassemble_28_pt1 | contig 10191 bp, 10 predicted proteins | sample N__stephensi_709_cecum__metabat2_low_PE_006 | metagenome-assembled genome bin N | reverse complement strand
CCAGAAATATCCGTATCCATATTTGCCTGTCTCAATATACTGCGTACTGGTAATAGCCACAATGGATGGCATTACTTCCTCCACCACACCCGACACATCTGTTACCGTAGTAACACCATTGTTTGTTTGGCTTGTTTGATTTGACGTAGATGTTGTCGTCACAGACACATTGGATTTGCCTGTATTGGTAGTCGCAATTTCCACATTACGGTTTGCATTTGGAAATAATTGGTCTTTGGCATAATCCGCACCTAAAAATGCTCCAAAAGCAATCACTCCAAAGGCAACTGCACTTGCTGCAAATTTGACAAACCTTCTGCCTGTATGCTTTTTCTCTTTTTTCTTTTTAGCTTTCGCTTGATTGGAATTGGTTACTATATCACTGTCCTGCTGCAATTCCTGATTAGGTTTCCATATATTCTGTGTATGATTGTAGTCCTCATATTGAGTGCTGTTTACCTGTGAAAAGCCATATTCTGTTTCTAAATCTGTTTTTGAATCTGCCTCTGTTTCTGTCTCTATCTCTGTTTCCTGCAAATCTTCCTTTGTATAACGATAGATGTTGCTCTGTTCCTCCACCTTTTCTTCCGGTTGCTGCATCACAAAAGAATTTTCACTTTCCTTCGGTCCCTCTACCACTGTCCCCTGAGTTGTCATGTTTTCTAATTCCTGATTATTATTTTCTGTATTGTTATTTTCCTCGTACATATGAACTTCTCCTTTCAAACGTCTATTTGTTCATTTCATTTATTTTACGTTTTGTTTTAATGTTTACCTGCTGTTATTTTAACCTGCTATTATCTTAAGATGCATTTAGTCTAACAAGCTTTTGTGTACATTTTGTGATTTAGTTGTGAATTAAAATCAAACAACATTTTATTTTTATGTGATAAAATCCCCTTATTTGATTTAACAAATAAGAGGATTTCATTATCACTATTTATTATTACTATTTATTCTTCACTATCTTTATTATCATCACTGCTATCTTCAGGTAGTGACTCTGTTTCAGATTGGATTCCTGTAATATTGATAATCTGGTCACTGATAGCATACACCGCATTGGTAGGCTCATAATCCTTATCATCAAACAGAAACCGATGCATCTGTGTCACATTGTACGCTAAGCCCCTAGGTACAACTACACTTCCCGCAATCTCTGCACCTCTGTATACGCTTGGGAAGCCTTGGCTTCCTGCAATATTAAATTCCAACAAAATCGGAATCATATCCATAATCTCATCAAAAGTAAAGCTTGTCGTCAACAGCTTCTCATCTTCATCTTTCGGAGTTAAGATTTTCTGCGCTATTTTTAATGTTTTCTTTACTCCTGCTTTCTTTGCCTTATCTACCATTTTGCTGATTACCAGACGCTGTCTCGCCGTCCTTCCGAAGTCATCCGTGATAGGCTCATTTGTCTCCTCATCATAAAAGGTAGTATAACGAATACGGCAGTAGGTAGTTGCCTGCAGTCCGTTCAGGTGCTGCCAGCCGGCACCCTGTACATCATCCGACTTCATGCCTGTAGCCAATCGGGAATCCATCAGGTGTAGATTCAACTGATTCACTTCCTCCTCCGTCAGCTTTACATCCACACCGCCCAATAAATCAATCAGCTTTGCCACGCCTGCAAAATTGATAACTGCATAATTTTCAATATTCAAATCCAGATTCGTGTTCAGCATGCTGATAGCATTCTCAATACCGCCCATACAATATGCACTGTTTGCCTTGGCATAGGTTGCCTGTCCTACCGAATCCGCAATTCGCAGATACGTATCACGGTAAACGGAAACCATCTTTACTTCCTTTGTCTCATTATTGATACTTACAATAATTATCGTATCTGTATTGACCCCGCTCTCAAATGCGGCTGTTCTGGTATCAATACCAAACACGGCAATATTCGTATAACCGTTGGCAATCTTTTTTTCCACCCCTTCATTGATGGTGATTTTCTCTTTTGCGTATGTCTGGTCTGCTACATTCTCATTAAAATCACTTCGCCTGTCAAAATAAAAATCGGCTGCCCATATTCCTACAGACAATGTGAAAATACATATCAATTCTACTACAAGAAAGAAAATTTTCAGACCTCTTCTTCTTTTCTTTAATTTCTTTTTCCCTGTTGCTTCCGTATAATCTTCCTCTGAATATCTGTCCTCCAAAGAAAAATCTTCATCATCTAAATCAATCAAATAATCTTCATCATCCGATTCGTCCGAAAATTCATCCTGATATTCATCTTGATATTCATCCTCAAAATCAAACACTTCATCCCTTGCTTTGCTTCTCTGGGTGATAACGTCTAACGGAGAGTCCTCCATCCGTTCGTCATCCCCATAAAAATCTTCATCATACTCGTTTTGTTTTCTCATACTACTTCCTTTCGTACTGCTTTCTGTATCCCTATGCAGTCACATAGTTCTTTCTTTTTATTACTTCTATCACTCTATCCACCTGCTGCCTGCATATCTCATCCGTAGATGCCTCCACCATAACACGAATGAGATTTTCCGTGCCGGAAGCACGTAAAAGGATTCTTCCCTCATCCCCCAAGGTCTTTGCCACTTCCTGCTCCATGGCAAGCACATCGCTATCCTTCATAGCTGCATTTTTATCTGTCACCTTTACATTGACAAGAAGCTGCGGATAAATCTTCAAGCCTTCCGTAAGCTGGCTCAAAGCAGCTTTCTTTTCCAGCATAGCTTCCATCACCTTCAGGGAAGTTAAAATGCCGTCCCCTGTCATGGCATGCTTGCCGAATATAATATGTCCTGATTGTTCACCGCCTAAGCAATGTCCGTTTTTCATCATATTTTCACAGACATATTTATCCCCTACTACTGTTTTCTCATAGGAAATGCCCTTTTTATCCAATGCCTTGTAAAGACCTAAGTTGGACATCACTGTTGTGACAATGGTATTATTTTCCAACATGCCGTGTTCCTTCATATAAACACCACATACATACATAATACTATCCCCATCTACCACATTTCCATTCTCATCAATGGCAATACATCTGTCTGCATCCCCATCATAGGCAAAACCTGCATCACACTGATGTTCCTTTACATATTCTGCCAGCACTTCTATATGGGTGGAACCGCAGTTCATATTGATATTGGTTCCGTCCGGCTCATTGTGGATACATCTCGTCTTTGCCCCCAATGCATTAAATACATTCTGCGCAATCGCAGATGCACTTCCGTTCGAGCAGTCTAAAGCAATGGTTTTATCCTTAAAGGAACGTGTGGCAATGGAAATTAAATATCCGATATAACGATTCCTGCCCGCTGCGTAATCTACAGTGCGCCCTATTTTTTCTTTTACTGCATAGGGCAGTTCTTCTATTTCCCCATCAATATATGCTTCTATTTTCTCTTCAATATGAGCTTCTATTTTCTGCCCTATCCCATTGATAATCTTAATTCCGTTATCATAAAAGGGATTGTGGCTGGCTGATATCATAATACCGCAGTCAAAATCTTCTGTCCGCACTACATAGGATACACTTGGTGTTGTAGTAACATGCAGCAGATAGGCATCTGCTCCGGAGGCTGTCAAGCCTGCCACTAATGCATACTCAAACATATAGCTGCTTCTTCTTGTATCTTTTCCGATTACAATCTTTGCCTTTTTATTCTGTCCGTAATACCAGCCCAGATACCGCCCTACCTTAAATGCATGCTCTACATTTAAGGTGACATTTGCCTCACCGCGAAAACCGTCTGTTCCAAAATATTTTCCCATTCTCACTAATCCTCCATTCTGCCAAAATTATCCTGAATGATTTGGATAATAGCTTTCAAAGCTTCTTCCTCATCTTCTCCCTCACAGAAAAACTCAATTTCATATCCGTTTTTCACACCGCAGCCCAACAAACTGAGAACACTTTTTGCATTCCCCTCTTTGCCATTAGACTTAAATCGAATCTCTGCTTTATACTTTTGCGCTTCCTCACATAACATAGCAGCCGGTCGCAAATGAACCCCCATTCCATTCTGCACTACTACTTTCTGACTAACCATTTTAAATTTTCCTTCCCATATATATTATCTTATCTTCATTACTTCTTTTCTTTCAATCTCACTTCCAGCTCCAAGCTTGAAGTTACGGTAACATTGGTTGGTGTATCTATAACCAGCATTACTGTATTTTTCCCTTTTTTGCAGTTCGAGACATCTACTCTTGCCGATAAAGAGTCTGCCTCTAAATCTTTTATATTTTCCTGTGTTCCCTGCAGGCTAAGAATCATGCCATTAGGCAGATTCAAACTTGCCTCATAGCCTTCCGGCACATTTAACAACTGAATCTGTGAGGCATCCAGCACAATCTCCCGAGTAGCATATGCCTCAATCATCAATTCTACCGTAATCTCTCTATCCTTCTCTCTATATATGCTTACATCCTTTGGCAGATATTTTGTTATGTCTATCGTAACCTGTTTGCTCTCATTCCATCCGTCTATATTGATTACTTCATTGGGAATCACAATCTGATTCAGGGAAGATATCACATCTTCCTGCCCGCAGACCATAACACTCTTAGGAGAATATTCAATTCCCTCATAAGAATATCCTTCTGCCGGTGTTCCGGAAGTTCCCGCCTGTATATCTACCTTCTTTGTCATATCAATCTGTACAGTCGCTTGTATTTTCTGCACTTCCAGTGTAACTTCACTTAGGGAAGTAATTTCTGTGTCTGTCTCATCATATAAATGTATTTTTTCTTTTTTCTTGATAAGAGAATTGGCATCGGACACGTCTACCATTAAAACTGCCTTTGCAATTTTTTTCAACTGGCTTACCGGTGCAGATACTTTGACACTGGTCTTTTTTGCTTTGGCACTGCTCACTACATATCCATCTGCTGTTTTCCCTGTAGTCTGCACCTCCACATCTATCTCCTTGCTCTCCACCTTTTCAATGTCAATAATCATAGAATTATTGCTTCCGCTAATGCTCTCCAATGAATTGTTAATTCTTGTTTCTTTTGCTACTACTGTAATTGGAATGGCGTTTACCACCGACATTTTTGAAAAATCTGCCACAGCGTTAAAATCTGATGCTGTCAATTTATCCACAATATTTCTGGGACCTTTAATCTGAATCGTTTCCGTTGCACCGCTGACAATCCGGTATACATTTCCTTCATCTGTAATTAACTGCTCATTTACAGGTGTTACGGGTATGCTTACTACTGTGCGGGTCACTGTAGGATTATCTACATTTACCACTACCAGCCATAATATCAACGCAAAGAAAACGGCTATCAATTTTAAACCTAAATTTTTCATCCATTTTATTTTCATTTTATTTTTCGCCTGCCTTTCTGCGCCCTTTCCACAGCTTGTGCTTTACGTTTTCCTCCGGCTTATCCAGAAGGCTTTCCAACCTTTTACGCAGTTGGTCCCCATTCAGCTCTCTTGACAATTTTCCTCCCTCTGCCACAGAAACCTTCCCTGTCTCCTCGGAAACAATGATTACAAGACTGTCTGTCACCTCACTCACCCCTACTCCTGCTCTGTGACGTGTTCCCAGTTCCTTGCTTAATTCCATATTATCTGACAATGGCAGATAACAGGTAGCTGCCAGTATCCGGTTTCCCCTCACTACAATAGCACCATCATGCAGTGGTGTATTATGCTCAAATATATTGACAAGAAGCTGGCTGCTAATCAAAGAATCCATAGGGATTCCTGTATTCTCATATTCTGTGAGAGAAATAGCTTTCTCAATCACAATCAATGCTCCTGTCTTTGTCTTTGCCAATGCGTAGACACCCTTTACCATCTCATAGATTGTCTCACCGGTAAAGCCGCCTCCGTCTGTCTTCCCCTCATCCGCAAAAATATTAGTAATGAGATTTCTTCGTCCCAGCGACTCTAAAGCCTTGCGCAGCTCCGGCTGAAACACTACAAGCACTGCAATAATACCTACACTTAAGGTTTTCTCTGCAATCCAAAGAATGGTGTTCAAATGAAATAATGATGCAATCAAAACAAAACCCACAATTACAAATATGCCTTTAAACAGCATCCACGCTCTTGTACTTTTAATGAATACCATCAATTCATATATAAGAAAAGAAATAATAAGTATTTCTATAATATCTGTATATGTTACTTTTGGCAATGACAGGTATTGCTGTATCATGTCTTTCATTTTCTCACTTCCTCTCCATATATCTATATATCATCCCTTTTGTTTCTCCTGCTGCCCTCCTGCTTTGCAGATTATCTCTTCTGTGCCTTTGCTTTTTCTGCCTTTGTTTTTTGTACTTTTGTTTTTTGGGCATTGATTCTCTTTATATTGACCTGAGGCGCTGTCACCGTAATCTTTGGCACAGCCTTTACATAATAATAATATTCATCATCTTCAAATTGGGCATATTCCGTACAGCTATAATCTAACGAAAGTACAAAGAACTGCAGCAAAAATGCCAGCAGCATTGAAATGAAATTGCCGGCTACTATCCAGCTTACAGGATTCTGCTGTGTCAGCTCCAGCTTTAAATTCCCCACCAGCATCACTACCATATTGATTACCGTCCCAATAATAATGGCAATTTTCCATGAATGGTCTACCGACATACGGCGAATGACATACACCACTACCACCACTAAAGAAAAGGTTAATAACGTCAGCGGCAGCATGGCATTGTCCATCAATCCGTTTACCAGTGTATTGATTTTTTGTACACTCTCACTGGATGCTACATTGTTGATTACCGCTGTGTTGCTTCCCACATAATTCATAATAAAATAAAGAAGGGTTCCAAATGCTACTGACACAATAGAGAGGGGTGTCCCTATCAGCCCCATGATAATAGGCATTACATATGGTATCTTTAAAAAAGCCAGCACCGGAAGCCATATCACGACCATCGCCTCCCTCGGCACAAAACGGAGATATAAAATGTACATTACAAGGAATAAAACCGCCAGCACCAATGCCAGCTCCAAGGATAATGTAAATATATGCATCAAAGTGAATATACAAATAAACAGTACCGTAAGGCTTTGGGGAACAATAGCGCTTAACAGGCTGATTGTCAGCACTACCCCATTTTGTTTCAACTGAGACATAAAGCCAATCCGCTGATTCATGATTGTCAAGATAATAAATGTAGACAGAAACTTATATACAGGAGTAATATAAACTTCATACTTGTTATAAAACTCTCTCAAATGTTCTTTAAATACCAACAATGTCATCATGATGATCCAGTCCTCCTGTTTCTAATTCTTCCTTCATTCGGTCTTCTCTCTGGTACATTTTATTCAGCTTTTTCAGATTGCCATTGTATAGTTTTAGATTTTCCCGAACCTTAATAAATCTTGTGGCATAGACCACATAAGTAATCGCCAGATATGCTGCCATAAACAAAATATATATAATTAACACATTCTTTCCTATCGCAGTCATGACATCCAGCTTTACAATATTGTTTTCCTCCATGAAATAGCTTAAACGAAAGGCAAACCAGACTGCCACGCAAAGCAGAAATCCTATCGTTGCCAGTATACCGGAACGTATCATATGATAGCTTACATAATCGCCTTTATAGTAGCGGCTCATAGGAATGTCCTTTTTTCCTTCCTTTTGTTCATACAGAGCCAGCTTCGTCATTAACTTAATGCGTTCTTCATTTAACATAAAACGCTCTCCCATCTATACATAGCCATTTTTTGTGTCTTTTCATTATATCACACTATGTCAACTTTTCAAACTAAAAATTTATAGCAAATACAAATAAAGAAAAAAGACAGAATCTTCTTCATTCGCAAAGCATAACTATATAAAGAAGATTCTATCTTTTCATTTATTTTTTAATTTTTAGTGCATTTTATGAATTTCCTATTTTCGCAAATCAATAATTTCAGATGTTATCATTTCTTTATTTCATCCTCCTCTTCCGGAAAATAATATTCCACATCATAATCTCTTCCATAATCTTCTTCCGTAGTTTCAAGTTCTGTGATTTCCAACGAAATTTTTTTTTGTATATCTAATAAATTTTGCAGTGCAACTTTGTCCGTTACAAAATAAGCATATTTTTTTACATCCTTATACCACACTCTGCCCTCCTCGTCCGGTTCCACAAAGCCCATATAATGTATATTAGGTGTTGCCAGAGGAATACATGGCAAATAACAATCATCTGCCAGATAAAATACATCTTCCAGTTCTTTTCCTTTGAACTTAACAGGATTCAAAAAGAACAGACTACAGCTCATAAAGTTGTTGCTCATCGGCAGTATTTTATCCTCCCCGCAACTCACCTCGCCGGTACGATACAATACATAAATAATATCATCTCTTTCCAGCTTTTCACTACCCTTATATGCTTCCTCCACTTCTATTTTCCCCTGCAGCATCCCACCTAGATTTTCCAGCTCCAACGCTCTTGCTTCCACAACATACTCTGCCTCTGATAAACACTTCAATATTGCTTCCTTCCCAAACAACTCCTCTTCTTCTGTTTTCTCCGCTCCCTCATCATCCTCCGTCAAAACCTGATCAGCCGTATATCCATAGTCCTCCGGTGTTTTCTCATTTATACTCTCCGATTCATTATACTCCTCATCAAAATCCTTTCTGCTAAAATAACCCACTCGAAATCCTGCCTCAGCCAGGCTTTCCTTATCATTAAAATTTATATGCGTATATGTTTCCCTGCAATATAGTCCTATCCCTATTGTAATGCCCAATAATACAACTACAACAACCATCATTTTTTTCATCTGCTCATCCCTCTTTTCTCAATTTTCCATCGCTCATAACATATACTTCATCACACAAAAGCTCTATATCCTCTCTGCTGTGGCTGGCTATCAATATAATTGCACCCCGTTCTTTTTCTTCCTTTATGATATTTCTAAGCATCAAAACGCCTCCCTCATCCAAAGCATTTGTCGGCTCATCCAAAAGCAGCACCTCCGGTTTTTCCATCAATGCCTGTGCCAAAACAATCCTTTGCTTCATTCCTAAAGAATACTTTCGCACTGCCCGCTTATCTGACGGATTCAACCCCACTCTTTCTATACTGCTCTTTATTTCTTCTTTTCCTATTTTTTTTGTATTCCCGCAAGCATTTTCAAATTAACATATCCTGTATGTTCCGGATATAATCCTACATTTTCCAATATCATTCCTACATTCGGCAGCACAGATACATCCTTGTGCAACACTTTTCCATCTGCTATTACTTCTCCATTCGTCACATGCATCAAACCGCTCACCGCACGCATCAGCATTGTCTTCCCTGAACCATTTTTTCCAACCAGACCATAGATTTTCCCTGAAACCAATTCCAAATTAATATTATCTAAAATTGTATTTTTTCCTATCACTTTACTTACATTTTTTATTTCAATTTTTTCCATTAGCCTTGTTCCTCTTTATTTTCCAAACCAACATCATGCTTTTTCACTATAATACACCCACACAAAAACACTATCAAAATTCCGATGGCATAATAAAAATAAGAATAGCCCAACGGGTAATCTATTGCCAGCAGGCTTCCCTCCCCATCTACCACATTACTGTGCCATTTTATAATCATATTCGACAAAGGGTTTATCCGGATTCTCCAATATCCTCTCTCCTGCTCAAGTGCTGCATTTCCCATTATATTTAACAATACAACAAAGCCATATTGTATTCCTATTACCATAAGTGTTGCAATCCGGCTTCCCAGTTTAATGGATATAATATTTATCATCATCGTAAAAATATAGGTAAACATTGTTAACAGACTAATACATATGCCTATACATCCTATCGCCTGCCCTATCGTCCACTCCGGCATACTGCTGCCCCACAACAGTTCTCCCCATATAATGCCACTGACAGCCATAATAAAATAGTACCATATCGTATACCCTAACAAATTCAGACATTCCTTTGCAAACCAGCTTATACGATTTGCCTGCCTGCTAAAATAATATACATCAGCCGTACAGAAATGGCTGTACAGATAAATCCCTCCTATTACTTCAAATATCAATATCGGAGTCATTCCAAGCATCAATTCCACCATATATCCCGACGTAATATAATCCAACCAAACATTCATGATAACAGTCAAAAAATCATACATATTTTCCGGGGCAGAACCTTTATTGCCAATAACCTGCACAAACGCAACCAATACCGCTGCCAATGACTCCGATATTGATAT
>N._stephensi_709_cecum__coassemble_23_pt1 | contig 10808 bp, 3 predicted proteins | sample N__stephensi_709_cecum__metabat2_low_PE_006 | metagenome-assembled genome bin N | reverse complement strand
ACCTGAATATATCTGTTGTTTGATGCGGCTGCCATGGCAAGCATCTCCATCGTCTTAACATCAGACACGTCAATATCATCTACACCCTCATAGGTAAAAAATACATTCATAGCCGCATTCCTAATAACGTTTTCTATAAAAGCATATCTCTGAAACAAGAAGCCATATTGAGATGTTATTCCATCCGACATAATTCCTAACCTCCGTTTAATCAGTTTTTTGAAGTTCAAACTTTTTATATCTTTGCCAAAAGGTCTATCGTCTGACGCTTTCCGCCATCTTCCGCTATTTCTATGCCTTGAAACTTTGCATAATTGACCTTCACACCATCATCTAAATCAATGGGTATGCGTTGCATCGCTACATGGGACAGTGCCTGATAATAAGGCTTAATCTCTGCGAGCTGTTTCACATATTTATCCCGTTTCTTTGTTGCCTGTGCCACATCAACTACACTGGCATTCTCTGATATGATGTACTCTGCATTTTTCAACGATGCTTCAATAGCATCCGATGTTTTTTTCAAGTACAAAGAACGTACCAGTCCGACTGTATCCGGTGTGTAGCGGTGCATATAAATCAGAGCCTTAAATCCATTCTGTTTGCCACTGTCAAAAAGCCAGTAAATCGGTCTTTTACCGGAACCTGTCACAGAATAGGTGTTACAATGATCTTTGAAGAAATCCTTCAAAAAGTAATTGCGAATCTTTTCTCTGGCTGTCGTCCCTTTAGTGTCAAGTGCTTCTGCTATGTAATTCAGATTGCTCTCTAAGGACTTTTTCCCATATACTATTCTGATAAATTCTTCAAAACGCCCTACGATATCATCATCAAAGTACTCTTCATCTGTAATCGGTATGATGGCATCAGCATCCACCGGGAATCTGCCATACTTACTACTGTCAAACTCGCCACCAGCATAAATCAAACCTTTTTCTTCAATAGAATACCGTCCGAACATACAGCCAACAGCAAAAGAAATCAAAGAGCGGATATCCCTCCCAACATCTGCTTTACGAACTGTGATATCCTTATCCTCTACCTCTGGCGTAAGCTCATCCTGCAAACCATAAATATCAATGAAGATGCGGTTTAATTCTTCTTCATTTGTTTTTAGTTGATTAAAACGCTCACCGCACTCCTTCGCCCAACATTCAAAGCATTCAGCGAGATCAACATTATCCATGTCACCAAAGAGAGTTCGGTTCTTTGAAATAACTGAAATCAGCGGATGACATTCAAAATCCCATGAGTTTTCAAAGGAATCCCAATCCGTTTTTGATAAGTTCACATTACTCTTTGCAATCTCTGAAATCTCATCTTTTTTATGCTCTTCAAACAAAACAGGAATTGATTCAATATCTCCTATTTGCAAAGAAATTGTTGGATTTAACATAGGTATAATATATTGAGTTACTTTAGTATTAAGTAAGCACAATACATATTCTAATTCCATATCCTTCTTGAATATCATTGGTCCTTTATTAGAGTCAAAAATAAAACCTTGCCCACAAAATCGAAATGTTCCTCCACTTGAGGCAATGCCTGACCATGTTATTCCTTCTTTCAAATAATAAGTCGGATTCCTAAACACTCCCTTACCATAACGCCTTATCTTCTCCCCATTATTTCCCCAATTTACCACAAGAATATTTATTCCATACCACTTACGTACTCCTCCTCCTTTATTATATGGCACCCATTTAAAAATTTCATTATTCTCGTAACCATTAAATGCCGAAAAAGAAGTTTTTTCAATTTCATACCAGTGTCGAATAAAGACATCGTTATCTCCCGTTGAGAGACCAGATTTCACAAAATATAAGTCCTTCATTATTGCACTTTCAAACAATTTTATTATCGCTTCACTTGCCCAATATATATACACACATCTCGGTAATCTTTTAATATTGTTCATGCTTTGCAGATGCTCATTGCTTTTCTGTAAAAAAACTCTCTCTTTTTGAGACGGTATAGTGCAATCCACAAGTCGCTTATATCTAGCGAGATAACCATTCACGACTCTTTTTCTCATAACAAATGTCACTGTTTGAACAATCTCGCCTGTAATTTCTTCAAAGGCATGAGCTCCCAAATGCACCATATTAACAACATCTTCATTAACGCTTTCTCTTCTTAAAGCCTCAGATGTTGTCAGAAACATCCAACTATGCATAGTAATCATTGCCTTCACACCATTTTTGTTTAACATCTCCGAACATTTTCGTATAAAAATCGAATAAAGATCCGACTTCCATGCTTGATAATTCTTATTGGCATAATCTATCAATCCATTTGTTCCATTGCTTATTGACATGTATGGCGGATTGGTAACAACAGCACTATACTTTCCCGCAAGAATCTCTCCTACCTCTACCAGCCTTACAATCATTTTCTTTGCACCCTCCGCACCCATGCTTTCAAAAGTCATCTGTCCTTTCGTATCCGTTTCTGCTGCAAAGGCACGCAATAATTCCCAATCATAATTTTCTACATTTAAGATAGAGCCATATTCTTTTGCATCTCTCATCGTGTCGAGCAAGCCGTTCATCTGTTTTATTGCCGTTTTTTTTGATGACTCATCCAGACCTGCCCCAAAATACTGAAGCCAGTCTCTACTGATAGAATTGCTCTCCTCTATCGCATACACATGAGGCATAACCGAAATACGATTTCCATTCTCATCCTCTCTTCCTCGGAAGAACCTGCGTCCGCCGTATTCTCTACCTTTCATCATTAGAGCAAAATAGGACAGCTGATAAGCCCTACGGTCAATATCCAGTCCAAAGATATTTTTCTCCAGAATGTCAAACACGGCATCCCTCTCAGAATACCCTTCACTCAGATAAATGTCCATTAAAACGTCAAACATATACACTAGAATATGACCGCTACCCATACAAGGATCAATACAGGAAATATCCTGTGGCATAATATCCTTATAAGGCTTTCTTACTTCTACCAGCTGCTCTGCAACCTCATCTTCCTGCTCTGCCTCCGGCAGATAATACTTCCATCCATATTCCTCCGCCTTGGCTTTCTCGTCTATACTTTCATCCATAGCACGGAGATGGTCAATCCATACCCTGCCGACAGAGTTCTCCACCATATACCGCACAATCCAATCCGGTGTAAAAAGCTGTGTAGCCGCAGGGATACGCTCTTTTGTAATCTTAATATTTTTCTTGAGCTTGGCAAAAGTATCATCCTTCAGCTCGGAATTATAATACTGGTACATCCAACCGATGATCTCAACCTGTCCCTCCGTTTCCACATTGAAGTTGTCTTCTGTCACGGTATCGACAAGCAAACGGATTACACTGTCTCCGGTATAGGAAACCTTGAGGAGCAGCTCCATGTAATCGTCTGTCCTCTCAAACAATCCAGGCAGGATATCATTCAGCTCATTGCACTGCTTGATAAATAAAATCCGATATGCTTCGTCAAACTTATTGGCATCCTTTGCCCTCTGTATCTTTTCAAGCTCCTCCGGCGTTAGATTCAGCTCCACATCCAACGAATGAGAGACAATATCCGGTGTAAGTCCACCATTTTCAGAGGATAAGACACGCACTCTGGTAGGAAGATAATCATTGACTTCCATAAACCGAATGGCAATGATACGGTTAAACCAAGTATAAGCAGTCTCCTCGACGACCTGCTCAAACCCCAGATCATCAACTGCCTTCTGCAGGCTTGCACGCCTGCGGATATCTGTCCCATATATGGTATTTTCTGTGCCTGCCGGGGTTTTGTATGTCTCAAAATCTGCTCCCTTTTGAACAGGCACAGTACATCCGTCTCTTGTAATACCGTAAAACCCGGCTTCCTTTTCTGCCATGGCACGAAGGATGTTTCTTGCCCGCATAGCAAAATTTTTGATTGCTGACTTATCCATTTTCTATCTCTCCAAATCTACACAATAATATCTGCCATATCATAAAAAATATGTTTCAATTCCAAGTCTTGTGGTTTCGTATATGTACTTTCGTATATTTTATATGTTCCTGTATCAGAACATATTGTAAGTCCCCTTGATTCTTCCGCTATCAGGCATGTATGAATCTTTGCAATCTTCGTAACAATTTTCTTTATGTCATGTTTTTTTACGCAAAATCCAAGCATAATGTTTTTATTGTAGAACGAAGAATATTTAGGCGTATCTCCGACAAAACGTGAAACCCCTTCTTTTACATATAAATTATTAAGCGTATTTCCACCGTCAAGCCGCTTACATTCCACAATATAGTATGCTTCCCTGTTTCTAAACCAATCATCTGATACGATTCTAATATCAGTTCTGCCAATATAACTTATTGTGGTTGGGGTATAGTTCTCAGGAACTTCTATATCAAATCGAACGTTTATCCCCTGTAACCCTATCTCATCTCTTTTTTCATCATCATCCAGATAATTTTGAGTTAAATATGTCCTAATTATTTCCTCATGATTAGCCAATTTATTCTCTTCTTTTACACAATCACTAACCATCAATTCACAGCTTTTTACAATTGCTCCTATGATTTGATTAAATAATTGTTCCTTATATACTCTATTTAGTGCAGGGTTCTGAAATCCACTCATTTCTCTGCACCTCCATTCGCATGCATAATCTGATCTACAACATCTGCGAGATTTATTTTCGCAATCGCAGGATGCCAGTACTTATATCGATTCGGTTTAATAATATAGAAAGAGTCTGCCTGAAAATACGTTACGTCCTTTATTTGATAAAACTTCTCATTATATGCATAAACACCAAATTTGGATAATATATCTTTTTCCTGACTCTTAGCATCTACTACAAATATTCCCTGTTCCTCATTTTTATCAGCTATCATCAATTCCATCACAGCATATCCATCCCCAACAGCAGGATATAAATTAATATGAATATATTTTTCTGTGCGATTATATACTGCTGTAAAATGTTCATAAAAACATCTACTGTATTCTCTCATATCCGTATCCAGTATGCGCCGATATATTTCATCAATGTTCTTATTTAATAACTCCATTGCACAGACGTGCAATGCGTAATCAATAAAAACATCTCCGTTTACACCAAACTCCTCCTTGATTGTAGAATCTAACAATTTCTCCACCTCTGTCAAATCCACATATTCCATATTGTTTTTTTTCAGGTGTATGTCACCTACAATCTCCACACACTTTTTTGAAAAAGTATATGGATATTCAAACACTTCCCCCATGAATCGCTGTTCCCGCTCTATACCAACGGATGAACCAAGCATAATATTAAAATAGGCATATAATGATGAATTAAGTAATCCCTCCATGTTATACAGAAAATCTTTTTGTTCGTCCTCCCCCTTTAAAATATAGATAGCATCTGACGAAACAAATGAACGCTCACTATATGCTCCCTTCATCTTATAATTATTCATGTCTAAGCCTTTGGCAATCACAACATAAGGAGGATCAAACACATTCCTATTTTTAGCTCTTGCACGATGTATTTTTTCTTTGTCAAAAGTTTTCAAAGCATTATCATCAATCGAAAAGTGATCAATGCCTCCCGTAAGAAAATCCCTTCCTTTCAGATACAACGCATCATCATCTCCGTCTAAATACTGTATTCCATTAGCCCATGTAAGCTTCGGTTCTTGTTGCTTTAATATCTCTTGAAACCTATTAAACTTTTGTTTAAGCTTTTTTATAATACTCACATCAAAACTTGTGCCAAACAGAATAGTCTTCCATGCCCAATCATTACTTAACAACAATTCTTGCGGAATGTATTTGATATCACGCTTCTCTATAACGAACACATGAAACAATTTATAAAAGAGATTAGGCATAACTGTAGTATGTACAATCGTATTCGAGTTTAACTCTTCCATAGAAAACTGAAAACTCAATACTGCCGCTGGAGCCTTTGCATGTTCAAATATCAGCTTTCTAACTGCTGATAATTCCAGTATCCCGTTAATCTTTGCATTTTTAAGCAAAAATTTTCTAAATTCTTGTGCCGGTTGCCTTTTGTTATACAAAATTTTGGAATGCAAAACAAAACAGCATGTCGTTGTATGATCTGGCGCAAAATCTTTTGCCCTAAACACAAAACTTCTACAGATTTCATTATTTTGCTGCATTTTGCTATACCCATGTTTTTTACAATATGACATATGTAGTCCTGTCTTAACATTTCCCCATGGTGGATTGCCGATAATGTAATCAAAATGTTTTCCCTCCAACACCTTCATCTTCTCTTCATCAAAAAAATCACCGACAAAAAGATTACTCCCTTTTAAATTGGGTAGCTTAAAACTTTTTAGTGTCTTCGGATTCTTATAATCCAATACCGTCAAATAGAGCGAGAAAATTGTCACATCGACTGCTGCCTCATTTATATCCACCCCAAAAATATTGTCGGTCAAAAGTCTTTTTAACATTTCATCATCTTTGGAATATTGTTCTCCATTTAAATGCTCCTCCACCATTCTCCTATATGAATTTACCAAAAAAACACCCGACCCACATGCCGGATCTAGCACTGAAAATTCCTTCTTAGCTTTTAGAGTGCCATTCGTAACATGATCAAGAATATATTCCACAAGATAGTTCGGTGTATAAAATGCATTATCTTTCTTTCTGGTTTTTTCTCCCAAAAGAATCTCATAAACATTACTAATCAATTCTATTGGAATTAGATTAAAGTCATACATTTTAAATAAACAATACTGACCATTTTCTAATTCCTCATTTCCCTCAAAAAATCTTTTTAACAGCACAAATACATCATCTGTTAAATTCACGCTATCCATTTCATTTCCAAGTTCAAATAAATTTCCATTAAATTTCGATTTTAAATGCGCAAACAATTCATACAGAGTGCTTTTATTTCTAATTATGCTAAGAAACTCACTCTGAGATTCTTGGATACTTCCATCAAAACCTCTATAATCCAGATCAACCCCTTTATCAATTAAATAGCGTATAAATATAAGTCGCAAAACCAATTTTGTTGCAAAATCTATTTTATATGTATTCTGCAACTGGTCAGTCAAATAAGTAATATTATTCAATAGTGATTGATTTAATCTCTCTTTTGAATAATCTTTGTTATATTTATCCCAAAATAATGGATCCGAAATATTCCAAAACGAAAAGTCCGATTTTTCATCGCATGCATCTAAATCTACAGAATGCACCTCTCTTATACACCATGAGTCATGCTCCAAAGAGGTGCCGTTAAAAAAACGAACCGCATTATCATCGCAAAAAACAACAACTGGTATTTGTGCATTCCAAACAGATCTGCTTATATCCTTAACAGTTATATCCCTATCTATTTGTTTTTCAAAAAACAGAATAAACGGCTTATTATCTACAACATAATAAGCATATGGCTTTAGCGCATTCATCATCTTCTTATCATGCAATGACAAAGAGGCACTTATATCATTCTGAAAGTAAAACAAATTATCTGATTCACTGTAACCCAGTTTTGATATTACATCATCTATTGGCATATTTCTTTTTTCCATTATATCTTCCTCTCGTCAACTAAGTTTAATAACGGTATCCTCACCGAGCCTATCATATAGCTTTTTACGCATCTCCTCAATGAACTTATCAACATCTTCCCTTGACTTCATTGTATAGTTGCGATTCTCTGTAAGAGTACGCATAGTAATCGGAACAGTCCGGATTGTCTTAGGCTTCACTACCAACGGCGAAGATGTTCCTTTTTCTCCCTTATCATTCGACTCAGTATCAGGCGGCATCTGTGTCTGGATACTCTTCTGATAAAACTCCTCTTCGTTGTTAATTTTGTTGATAAAATTCGTTAATAACGCATTGCTCTCTGCTGGAATGCCATTCAGTGTTGCAATATCTCCAGCACAATCCAACTTACTGAGCAAATCACAGAATTTCTCATTTATTTCTTTTTTAATTCTATCAGCATAAGGTCGATCTGCCTCCACTGATTCCATTGCTATCTTCTGGTCAAAAAACACATCGGGTTTGATACGCTCTGCATCTTTTTCCAGAAGTTCCATGATAGCATTTCCAAGCAGATTATCGTACTCCTCCATTTTGGGGATATATCTATAAGGTTTTGCTATACTCTTAATCTTCTTAATCTGGTCAGCATATCCAATAATATCCTGATTGGATATGTAATTCTTACTGCGATCATATATCTCAAGCATCAAGCAGGCGTGCTTAAACTTATCTTTTTGTGCCCCACCTAAGAAACCATTAAGATCAACCATGTCCTCTGATACTTCATCGAAATCATCATAAAGGTCGTCCACCCTTTTATAGAATGTCATGGGATCACTGATATCACAGGTATCATCTATCAGCCGTATTGCCTTTTCCAATATTTTTTTGCCCGGAAGTTCTGAATCCGTGCCATACTCTGTGCGCAACACATCGCTGATATGATTCCTCTTTGCATCCCCATAATGTTGGAAGTCACGCATCAGGGCATCTGTATCTTCTGTTATAACTGTTTTCCCATAGAAATCACGTATCACATCTTTAACAGACTTAATCCATCTCTGCTGTGGCACTGCCTTAATTTCCAATAATATTTTCTCTCTATATTCTCTCTTTGTGATGTATTTATATGCATCATCCGCAGAGGTACTTGCCGGAGAATATACCACGCTGTTCATTTTCATGGATATCTGACCATTCTTATAGAGCTTTGCAATCAGGAACTCGATATCCTCCTCGGTATATCCGTAGGGAGCTGCCGAATACTTATCAAAAGCCTGCTTGATAGAGAATTTTGCTCCATTCTTTCCGGCATACCGGATAGAAGCGATCATATCATTAAGGGCATCCTGATCTTCATCCCCCATATCCCCAAGGTCAAGCGTCATCTGTGTTTTCGTCTTGCGAAGTAATTCGAGAATATCTGACTGCCCCGGTTCCGATTTCATATCGCCAAGTTTGCTGTACTCATTTTCTATCAACTTTGCAAAAGCATCATTGATACATTCTGCTACATTTTTAGATTTAAATCCAAGTTTGGAGCCACCGACATAAATTTCCGCCACTTCAAGTGCCAATTTAATATAATCACTGATACGCTTTGCCTTCTCCGAACGTTCCTTTCTTTTATTCGCTGATATTACATCATAATCTACAAGATTTGTGAAGTCCGGCTTATTCAAGAATGCCTCTATCCTCTTCATCTCCTCTATCTCTGACAAATAAGAATAGGAATCCGAAAGTCTTACAATTACATTCTTTTCTGTCATAGACAGCATAGAGAGTGCCATCTCATCCTCCTGTCCGCTATATGCAGTAAGAAGATGAAGCCCTATGGTACTGCTTTGGTTATTTCGGTAAAATCTGTCATCAATCTGCTGATTAAAAGCAAACTGATGACGTGTATTATGCTTATATTTATTATTCGGGAATACTAATATCTCCTCAAATGCCACCTGTGCCACATAGTTTTGTATCTCTGTCGGATCTACATGGATAGCACGGATAGCATTCTCTGCTTCCTGCTCCTCATTAGTCAAAAACACATAATTCTTGCCATTTCTTTGTACTAGCATTTCATCACAAAGATTCCGCAGGGATTTCTCCACCTTCTTGGAAAGCTCAAGGGTATCTTCTGTTACCTTACAGATCATCAAAGTGGTAAGATTCTCCACATTGCCATCAAAGTTATTGACATGCTTTATCATAAACAAGACTTTAAGCAACTCCACATCAAAGGTATCAAGACAAGAATTATTTGCAGCCTGTGTGATAACAATTCTGTGTGTATGGTCTATGAAATCATCCAAGGCACTATAAAAAGCATTAAACGGAACAAGTATTCCCTCCTCCTCTGTTTCACATTTTTGTGCTGCCTCCTTGAAAAGTGCCAGCATAGAACGCTCACCGTCTGCCAAATGCTTTCCACTGGAACTATACTGTCTCACGGATGTCAGCACATTTCCGAGGAGCTTGAACTGATACGGTATGAATGGATATACCTCCACAAAATCGGCGGCATCCTTATAAAGCGGCATATCTGGTGTGCCTTCGCTAAATGAAATGATATGCTTTAAAGTATCGGCATATTCTTTGTATAGATTTTTAAGCACTACCACCGCCTTATCATCCTTGTAAAGAATACGTCTACGGATAACCTCGTCCACATTTGCGCTTGAAAGAGAAATCCTCGTATCGAAACGCCCTTGTATCTTTGAAAAATCGTCCCCCATTGTCTTTGTGATGGAATCAATATCCTGCTGACTGGTAACAATTACCCACGCTTTACCACGACAAGCTGTTCCGAGATCCTCTGCCACAGTCTGAAGATTGACCATCAGCTTACTATCATCGGCAATATACTGTCCGATCTCGTCCACAAGGAAGAGAACATGATGATTTGTTCCCTTGCTCTCACAATACTTTCGCACATAGTCTGCAAACTTCTCGATAGAAAGACTGTATGAATTCTGTGCATTCTCAGCCCAGTTCTTCGCTTCATTTTCACTCATAATACCAAGCGCTACCACGGATTCAATAATCTCATCTTGAATAAAATAGAAATCTTCTCTCGCATCCACCCACTCACTGCCATTTATTTCCTTGAACTTTGCCATGAAGTCCTCATATCTGCCATCCGTATCAAGCTTACGCTCAAACTCCGCAAGGAATGGAATGGAACCACAATACCCCATATAGTCATTAAAAACCTTCATAAAGACTTCTTTAATGGCTTCCTTATTCATCTTGGAATCCGATGTTGACTTGGAATCAATGTTAAAAAGAATCACATCCGTATCACTTGCAAATTTTGCAACCTCTACGATTTTTCTCTG
>N._stephensi_709_cecum__coassemble_20_pt1 | contig 11164 bp, 10 predicted proteins | sample N__stephensi_709_cecum__metabat2_low_PE_006 | metagenome-assembled genome bin N | reverse complement strand
ATTATATTGACGGAAAAGAGCCGGAGGATGATTTTACCAGAGAATTAAACGAAGCGGTGCAGTCCGTCAGAAAGAATGAGAAATGGAGGTTGGGTTATATGACTTTGCAGATGCATTATCAGGAAAAATACGAACAAGGCATGAAGCAAGGTGTGGAACAAGGCATGAAACAAGGTGTGGAACAAGGCATGAAACAAGGCATGAAACAAGGCATGGAGCAGGGCATGAAACAGGGCAGAGCACAAGAGAAGAAAGATTCCGCAATGAATATGCTGCGGGATGGAGAGCTGCCAATGGAAAAGATTGCGTTATATTCCGGACTTACTCTTGAACAAGTGCTGGAACTGGAAAAAGAGCTACGACAAGAACTACAATAAGTATAATGTACCCTATAAAGTGGACACGACAAGAGAAAGGATTTCCTGAAATGTTGATTATCGCTAGGGGAAATAAGATATGATTGCTAGGTCTGAAATCACAAATGATATCCTAAATCGTAGACACTTTGAAAAAAGGGAATACCAAAAAAATGGACACAGGAGAAAGGTAACAAATCCCTTAAAGCAGACAATAGAAAAAGAGAATCAGACGATATGAAAAGGTGAGCCAAACAAGTCAAAGTACACCTTAATTTGTTTGGCTCATCATTTATTTGGAAGATTTTATTAAATTTTGTAAATATTTATTAAAATTTACAAATTTTTACTAAATGAATGTTATAATTTATAAAAAACAAGCCGATACAAAAATTAGGGACTTTAGTCCCAAAATGTAAATGATGTCCAAAGAGGCAAGGAATATGGAGGAAATATGAATGGCATCAGAAAAGAAAAGCAAGAAGAAACTGTTGATAGTGATACTGGTATTGGTGATTGTAGCTCTGATTGGTGTTATTGTTTACCTGTTGCTGTCGAAAAAGGAACCGGAACAGGAAGATAATGACAGAGGAAGAGCCGTTGTGCTGACAGAGGATAATGTCGACGAATTTATGAACGAAAAGGTAGAGGATGGATATTACCTTATTACCATGAATACAACATGGGAATTTGAAAATGGTGCCTCAGAATCTACCAATGCATATGTTGCCAATGTAAAGGATAACACAAGAACAGTTTACTTTGAAGTATTTCTTAGCGATACCGAGGAACAAATCTATTCATCACCTTATCTACCGGTAGGTTCTGAAATAAAGAACTTTAAGCTGGATAAAGAGCTTGCGGCTGGTGACTATGTAGCAATAGTTACATATCATTTGGTGGATGATGAAGAAAAAGAAATAGATAAGGTTTCTGCAGAGATTGCAATCCATGTTCAAAGTTAATTAAATTCAAGGAGGAATATGTATGAGTAAAAAAAGAAATGTTACAAAAAGAGCAACTGCATGTGCGGTTGCAGCTTTGGTAGGAGTAACCAGTCTTGGCATTGGTAGTATTCCAGCATCTGCCGCAACAGGAGATACAATCCTAACAGGTGAAGGTGATGTAAGTTATGTGGATTTGACAGGAGCATATCAGGTATTGGTTCCGACCGCTGAAACATTGAAATTTGCATTAGATCCACAAGGATTGAATGCGATGGAAGGAACTTCTCAGAACGTGGATGAAGCGTTGGAAGGTGAAAATGCAGGAGCTATTGTATCTAACTTGGCTGATGCGACGGGAGTTGGCATTGCTAACTATGGTTATTATCCAGTGAAAGCTACTGTGAAATTGTATGTAACAGATACAGGAGCATCAACTTTGGTAGACACTGATACGGACATAAATCAAGGTACAGCAAGAAAAATTTATTTGACAGTCACACCAAATAAATCTGATGCAGCACCAACAGTAACTACACCGGATTCGGGTAACATAGGAGATGCTAAAGAAGTTGCATCTGTTGCTTGGGATGATTCCGAAAAGCCGATTGCAATCACGGCAAATGCGGTTAAGAGTCCGCAAACCATGGTATTTGCTCTTAATGGTGCTAAATATAACTTTGTAAAAGAGACGGTTGAGGGTAAGGATACATTTAAAGCAGTCTTTGATTCTGCTGCTACTGACAATGAAAATATTGCAGCATCTTTTAGAATTGGTGGAAAAGTCAATAAAAATGCAGACTGGTCTGTATATCAAGGAGCAAAGGGGAAGAAATTATCATTGGGTGCTGTATTTTCGTTTACCAGCATAACAAAGGCTGAGTATACATATTTGACAGCAGATGCTACAAAGAAGATAGTAGAAGATACAAACAATTTGATTGCAGATAATGCTCCAGAACTAACAGCTACTACATTTAGCTATGATGCAGTAAATGGTGGTACATTAGCTTTGTCACTTGGAACAGGTGCTCAGGAATCTACTGTGGCAAGTGTAACATTTGTAAAGCATACATTCAAAAATGATGTAGAAGATGCAAAAACCACAAATGTAGCAGTAAAAGGTTTCACAGTAGATGCTACAGAGTCAGGTCCGGTATTGAATGTTCCAAAGACAGATGCTATTAATAAAGATTTAACTGCTACAGATACATATATTGCTTCTGAAGCAGGACAGCCAAATGCTGGTGATTACTTTGATGAAAGCACTGGTGAATATAAGAAGGTAGGTAATGTAACAACCAAAAACAGCATAGACACGGATAATGCATACACATATGATTTAACAATTACCTTTGCAGATAAGACTAGTAAGACAATAGAGGGCGTGAAGATGACAAATTCATCAAAGATTGTTAATCCTGCTCCATAAAAATCAAATTTTAAAACTTTAAGTTTACACATGTCTGCAACAGAAGAATTTCTCTTCTGTTGCAGGCTTTTCTGTAAAGGTGGTGTGATTTATGTATGCGAAGTTAAAAGAATTAGCAAAAAAGAACAAGTTTTATCGTTGCATTTTTATAGTGTTGATTGCGCCGGTTGTATTTTGTCGTTTGGTAAAACGGTACTGTATAAATAAGAAAGAAAGACAAATGCCAAAAAAGAGAGGCATATTTAAGTTTTGTAAAAAATGGTTCGGCAGATGGAGAATAGAGACATATGCTTGTGCGGCACTGATAGTGACACTTCTTTCTATTACTATCATTAAAAATTATGGTTCAGATAAATCTAATAACGAAAACAATATGAAGCCTTTTGAGGAGGTTACATTTCAATATACAAGAGGAACAGAAGAAAAATTGTATAGCGGTGAACCGGATTTTACAGATAATTCGGTTGCAGAGTATCCAAAAGAAATAACATCAAATAATGGCAGATTTCAGCTTGATGTAACAGCAAAGGGATTTGAAGATACTCTTTATGAAAAAGAGAATAAAGGACAGAAGGATACCATTTATACACTTGTCATTCGCAATAGCGGCAGTGATATGCTGACAGATATTCATGTGGATACACAGGATATGTGTTTGAGTGGATATGATGAGAAATTATCGGCATTGCTTCAGGAGGCATTTGTGAAGAAGCAGGCAGAGATGGAAGAGAATGCAAAGAATGTTAAAGAGGAAACTATAGCATCTAATACTGGTATAGAAAAAGAAACAGGAGTTATGGATGCAGGGAAGACAGCAAAAAGCATAGGTTTAGAAGAAGGAACAGAGGCGGTTGCTGCAACAGTGGACACAGGGAATATAGGGATAGAAGAAGGGAAAAAAGACGTTTCTGTGGGTGAGACAGCAGAGAATGGCGAGATGGGAGAAGACAGCAATATTGCAAATACAGAATATACAGTAGGGGATGAAGGGGCAGTGGAAAAGAATACTGTTGTGGATATGGAGAATATAACAGACAGTACAAATACAACAGAGGATGGAGAAGCAGAAGAGGGAAATGATATTGCAGATACGGAAGATGCAACAGAGAATATAAATACAGCAGAAGATGGGGTGACAGAAGAGGGAAGCGATATTGCAGATGTGGAGGATGCAACAGAGAATGCAGATATAATGGGTAAGGGAGATATGGAAGGGGTATATAATGTTGTAGATGTAGAGGATATAACAGGAAACGTAAGTCAGGAAGAGAACTTAGAGTCGGCAACCACAGAATCAGCGGATTCTAATCAGGAAAAAGCTACCCGGCAGCAAGGTCAGAAGTCACAAAATGCTACGGATAGGCAAGAAAAAGCAACAATAGGAAATACACAAGGTTTAGTGGAAGTATTCGAGTTAGATAAGTTGCAGTTTTCCCTTGCCCCGGGAGAAGAAGTGGAAGTCTATCTGGCATTGCCGGAGGGATATTCGTATGGAGTTTATACAGATCAAATTCATATTATGGCAACAGAGTTAATAGAACCATGTAGCTTAGATGTAAGTGCAAAGGTTTACAAAAATGAAGGAGAACCTTGGCAGACAACTCCGGATACAAATATGCCTAGTATATCATATGAGAAAAAGACAACTACCATTGATGTTACAAGGGGATTTGATTTTAAGGTAATGGAAAAAGAGGCATCTGATTCAGGAATTGCCAGTGTGAAATGTTACTTGAACGGCAAATTGATTGAACCGGAATCGGAGGTATTGGAAACGGCAAAGCATGATGAGGAGAAGGTTGTTCTAGGCAAAAAATATCATGTAGATTTCAAAGAGACCGGCATCCAGAAGTTATCCGTTTTGGCTGTAGACCGGGAAGGAAATCAAAACAGTTGTGAAGTAGAAATCACAGTGGTGAGCGAAGAAATATATCATGTCAGGATGCCAAAGAAAATTCATCTGGCAGTTGACCCGGAGATGATATGTGGGGACAGCCAGATATACAATGTTGAAAATTTTGTGATAGAAAATGACAGTATGCAAGATGTTTGTGTTAGCATAGAAGAAATGTATATAAATGTTGATAATTCTAATGCTAAGAGTGGCGAAGAAAAAAAATGTTCCCTAAAGATGTCGGTTATTGTGGACGGAGAGGAACGCTGTTGTGTTCCTATAACAGAAGAGAAAGGCAAACGTGTATGTGAATTTTCATTGAAAGGAACCGGAGTTGATGATGAAAAAGCACATCAGGCTTCATTAGTCTTTAAGGGAGATTTGGAGAGCAAAGACAAGACGGATTGGCATGAGGGGGATTTGGATATTCAATATCGGATTAAATTATCAGCAGTAAAATAAAAGAGTTATAGCATCCTGCTTTATCAGAGTGGGGTGCTATTCTTATTTTTGGTAATTTCAGAGGGAATTATTGACTATAAGGAGTTCAAAAGTTATAATAAAGGAGTTTTTAAATTTATGAAGGAGAAGAACTATGGCTGTATTTGAAGTTACCGGAGAATATTTAGAAGAATTTGTGGATGCACAAATTGAAAAGAATCAGGAACTTAAAGATTTTAGAGAAGATTTAATAGATATATTGGCTTGCAGAACTTCGGATTTAGAAAATAGTGCATTTGAAGATGCTGAAAATGAGGATAGTTGGTCATTTGAGAAAAAAGAACCAACACAGTTATATGTTAGAGATAGTAGGTATCATATTCGCATTAAGGATTTAGTTGTGGATTTTTTTGAAAAGGTTTTTATGGGAACATTGTTGGAAGCGATGCTTTTTTGGTTCGGATTAAATACTTTGACAAAGGTTTCATCAATAAAGATTACAAAAGAGTTCATTTTGTTTGTCAAAAGGGTGATAAAAGAATACATTATTAAATTAGATAGTACAGAGTTTTGTGTTTATTTGCAAATAATAACGCATCTAAAAGAGCATCAAGAATTTTCTGTTAGTGAGTTAAAAGGATGGTTTCCTATAGACACTGAAAGTGAATGTAATATGTATACTGAGAAGTGGAGTTGTCCGAATTTAAAGCAAGGGAAATGTAATTTTGTAGGTGATAAATTGGAAGGGATATTGCAAAAAATGGTTTCAAAAAATATTATTGAATATGCGGAAAATAACATGTATAAAATTAAATATTAGGAGAAAGTGTTTATGAAAAATACAATAGCGACATTTACACATATTGGGGGCAATAAAAAATCAGAAAAAATTGAGCAATTTATTAATAATTTATTTAGTGCTCATCCTTATGAGGTTCAAGGTGTTGCTTCTGAAGAATTACTTAATAGTAAAAGTGGACAGCAGATGCTTAGGGAAATAATGGAAAGTATAGAAGAAGATTTCACAATTATTATTGAAGAATATCATATAGATAAGAGCTATAGAGATAGTTATTATTTATATTTTTCAAATCAACATTTTCAAGTGGAGAGATATTGTAAAAGAATTACTTTTTTGATTGGTTGCTTTTCATGGAGTAATTTTCTTGGTAAAAAGACGGAAAAGGAAAAAAAGCGGATAGAAAATGCTCTTATTGGGACATGTGTTATTAAGCCTGTATCTGATGGCGTGGTAGGTAGAACATTATTAAACCCTAAGTATTTTATTGAAAAGGATACAGTATATATTAGAAAATCCAAATATAAGATTCATTTATATGGTATGGAGTTAGAGATAGAAGCTTTTCCATATCAAATGCAAGATAGGGAAACCATGAGATGTTCGGAAGTAACCTTGTTGAATTTAATGGATTACTATTCTAATACATATAAAGATTACAAGACAGTAGTCCCGAGTGAAATTATTGAATCAGAACAAAAACATAACCATGAAAGAGTGTTGCCATCAAGAGGGATTACATATCACGTTTTGACCAAAGTATTATCTGATTTTGGATTTGCCCCTAGATTGTATAATGTGCGGGCTATGAAAAAAGATGATGAAACGTCAGGGATTACACAACAAGATGAATTAAAAAGGTTACTTCATTATTATATTGAATCTGGGATTCCAGTGGCGATTAATGTAGAGCCTGATAGTAGGAGGGGGATTGGTCATTCCTTAATTTGTATTGGTCATTGTGCTGCCAAATCTTATGAGGTAGCATTAGAAAGAAAAAAAATAGTAGGGGATGGGTTTGAAGGAAAATATGGTATTATTAATTCAGCTGATTTTTATGACAAGTATGTTGTGATTGATGATAATCAGTTTCCGTATGAGGTACGTGAATTTGATAAAATGTCTATATATTCTGATATGCATGTTACCAATATAGCAGTTCCTTTATATAAAAGAATGTTTCTTGAGGCGGCTGATGCATATGATATTGCTCTTATGATACTTGAGAGTAAAACATGGGGCGTTTTTAAGTGGGCTGAAGAATACCTTAATGGGGAAAAAGATATTGTTATTCGTCTTTTTTTGGCATCATCACGAAGTTTAAAAAAAGAACGAGCTGAAGAATTTAGCAAAAGCAGTATAGAATTGCAGGCATATTATGCAAGAGTCAGAATGCCTCAATTTGTATGGGTTTGTGAGATATACACAAGGAATGGTTATGGAAGAAAACGGGCATTTGGAGAAATGATATTAGATGGAACATCAGCATTTAAAAAAGGGATAAGAAATATTATTTTATTAAATTATCCAACGGGCTTGTATGCAAGAAATCCGGATCAACCGGAAATAGAGATTGATAAAAATAAATACAAAGTTAAACAGTGGTCTGAAATTACCGCATATAGCAAAAACTTACAACTAATTTGAAACTATGTTGCAATCAAGAAAAGTGAGGGTTTGAGTGTTCAGATGTTGAGAATTTTTATTGACAGGCGAAAAGTTTTTTGGTAAAATAGCAATGCTGTTGAGAAAAATGCATAAAATAATTAGAAAAGTATATGTGGTGAGTTAAGATGAACTTTAATGAAGAGATTGAAAGAGAGTTGCAGGAATTAAATCTTGGAGGCAAAGTTGTAGATATACAGCAAGCAGATAAAGGAACGCCTGCAGATTGGGCAAATCTTGAGAGAAGAATAGCGCTTCGAGTGCATGAAAATGAAATTATGATGACCCAGAGTGAGCTAAATGCTGCACGCTCTGCATTGTGTTAGTTATACTTTCTGATAGAATTGCTCAGAGAGTTTTTGTATGTATTACAAAATTGAAGAAGGAAAGCTCGTAAACACCAGTGTTTGCGGGCTTTGTTTTTTCTTGTAAACTATGAAAAAGCTAAGACAAAGTCACAACCAAAAATGCAAGAAGATTGACATAAAAGCAGTGCTTTTAGTATAATGAACCTACAGTTTGTGTATATAACCGCATATATTACTAAGAAAGGAAGCATAACACAAAAAGCGGAATAGATGGATGAAATAATGTTGTATGAGAAATTAGAAAATTACAGGAAAACAGATTACTATCCTTTTCATATGCCGGGACATAAAAGAAACGCAAAAATCAAAATGGAGAATCCGTATCAAATAGATATAACGGAGATTGATGGTTTTGACAATCTGCATTGTCCTACAGAGATTATAAAAGAAGAAATGGAGTATGCCGGTGAATTATATGGAAGTGATAAGACCTATTTTTTAATCAATGGCAGTACAAGCGGGATATTGAGTGCGATCAGTGCGGTTACAGAGTATGGGGATACGATTATTGCTGCCCGCAACTGTCACAAATCGGTGTATCATGCATTGGAATTGCGAGGATTAAAAGCAGCCTACCTTTATCCGGATTGGATTCCACAGCTTCATATACAGGGAGGGATATGTGTCAGGGAGTTGCAGCATTGTATGCGGGAAAATCCTCATGCCAAGGCGGTTATTATTACATCACCCACATATGAGGGAATCGTTTCCGATATCAACAAGTTGTCGGAAGCAGTACATCAGGCAGGGATGATATTGATTGTGGATGAGGCGCATGGAGCGCATTTTAGCAGACATCCGGCATTTCCCAAATCGGCATTGGAATGTGGAGCAGATATTGTCATACAAAGCCTGCACAAAACATTGCCGGCATTAACGCAGACAGCACTGCTCCACGTAAAAGGTGGGCGGGTAGAGAAAAGTAAAATTGAAAAATATCTGCAGATATATCAAACCAGCAGCCCATCGTATGTGTTGATGGCAAGTATTTCCCGGTGTATGCATTGGCTTGGGAAGGAGAGCAGTCAGGATTTTACCGCCTATATAGAAAAGTTAAGATTATTGTGGGAAAATACGAGAAAATTTACAAGGCTGCAATTTTTTGACCGGAGCTTTGTAGGACGATACAGTATTTTTGATATGGATGCATCCAAGCTTGTAATCAGTGTAAGGGATACTGATTTCACGGGAAAAAAGCTATATGATGAATTGTTGTCAAGATTTCACCTTCAAATGGAGATGGCGGCAACAGATTATGTGCTTGCCATGACTTCAGTAATGGATACAACAGAAGGAATAGAGCGATTGTTAGGGGCATTGGAGGAGCTTGACCGTGAACGAAAGCCAGAAGAAGCAGAAAAAGAACAGGAAGAGCCACATCGGGCTGTTATAGCTCTTTCCATCAGTGAGAGTCTGGCAAGAGAACAGGAAAATCAGTTATTGATACATTCGGCTGGTAAAATCAGCGGGGAATATGTCTATGTATATCCGCCGGGAATACCTGTCATAGCGCCGGGAGAAATGATTACAAAAGAAATCATTGCCCAATGCCTGCAATATAAGTATGCCGGCTTGCATGTCATGGGAATGCAGGATGAGACATTGGAGTTTATCAGGGTGGTGAAGGAGTAATAGTGTGTAACTATGAAGCTGGATTATTGCGCAGTAGTAACAAACAAGGCATAGCAGAAAGTAGAGAAAAGAGTTGTTATGATATATTATATATTAGGAAAAAGTTCGTCGGGCAAAGACACTATTTATCATAGATTGTTGCAGGATAAGGAATTAAAGCTGCAGGAAATAACAGGTTATACTACAAGACCGATAAGAAGCGGGGAGATGGACGGAAGAGAGTATCATTTTGTTACAAAACAGCAGATGGAAGCGATGGAACAGCAGGGTATGATTATTGAAAAGAGAGGTTATCTCACTGCACATGGAGTATGGCATTATTTTACAGCCAAAGATGAGAGTGTGAATATAGAGAAGGAGAATTATCTGCTTATCGGGACATTGGAATCTTACCGGAAAGTAAGAGATTATTTTGGAAATCAATGGGTGATGCCTTTTTATATTGAAGTGGAAGATGGGCTTCGTCTGCAGAGGGCATTGGACAGGGAGCGGCAGCAGGAGAAACCGGACTATTATGAGCTTTGCCGCAGATTTTTGGCAGATAGCGCAGACTTTGATGAACAGACACTTCAGTCGGCAGGCATTACAAAAAAATATGAAAATATTGACATAGAGAAATGTCTGAAAAGGATGAAAGCAGAAATGAAAGTGGAAAGGGCTGTGGATAATAAATGGAAATGAAAAAACCGTAAAATTTCTTTACTTAGCATTTATTCTATAGTAAACTATAACTATTGTTAGTATTACTACGTAACAGGAGTTTTAATGTATTTGATGGAAAAGGAGGTGGGAATTATGGATATGCGCATTCATGAATTATTGCATGCCACTCCGGTGGAAAATAAGACAGCCAATGTATCCTCGGATGAAACATTTCGATTTAGTTTGATTAGCAATATCGAGGAGAGTGATTTGCAGGCAAAGCTGAGTGGTCTGATGAATGAAATCAGCCAGCAGGGGAAAAAGATTGCAAAACATACGGATATTCGGGATATGAGAAAATATCGGGAGTTGGTAAAAAGCTTTTTGAATGAGGTGGTCAATCGTTCCCATCAATTTGCAAGGCAGAACTTTTTGGATAAGCGGGGAAGGCACAGGGTGTATGGAATTGTAAAGCTTATTGATGAAAATCTGGATAAACTGGCAGAAGAATTGATTAAGGATGAAAAGGATAATATTGCTATATTGAACACTATAGATGAAATCAGGGGGCTGCTTTTGGATATATTGACATGAAAACAAAATACAGGAAGCATAGGAAATACAGGACAGAAAAAGGAGTAGTAAAATGTCGGGATTTAGCGATGTCTTAGGACATAACCATATAATAGAATATTTTAAGCATGCCATTGAGGAGAACAGGATTTCTCATGCTTATATCTTTCATGGGGAAGCGGGAAGCGGTAAGAAAATGATGGCAAGGCTGTTTTCCATGGCACTGCAGTGTGAGGAGGAGGGCAGCGAGCCATGTACGAAATGTCGCTCCTGTAAGCAGGCGGCATCCGGTAATCAGCCGGATATTAAATGGGTAACTCATGAGAAGCCAACGACTATATCTGTGGAGGATGTGCGAAGCCAGATTGTAAATGATGTGGATATTAAGCCATACAGCAGCAGATATAAAATCTATATT
>N._stephensi_709_cecum__coassemble_19_pt1 | contig 11281 bp, 5 predicted proteins | sample N__stephensi_709_cecum__metabat2_low_PE_006 | metagenome-assembled genome bin N | reverse complement strand
GGATAAGTCATATATTTCAAAAAATAGGTAAAATCACTTGCTTTTAAAGAAGGAAGGAATGATAAATTATGACATATACTTCAATAGCTTTTTATATATTTTTGTTTGTGGTGTTATTTTTATATTATGTGGTTCCATTGAGATTTCGATGGATAATTTTACTTATGGGAAGTGCTGTATTTTATTTGAATATTTGCAAAGATGGTTGGTGGATTTTGCTTCTTTCTATTGTGGTATCATATTTATCAGGAATGTGTATGCATTATTTAAGAAAAAAATATTCATTATCATTACATTGGTTGAAAAAAAGCATTCTTATAATATCACTTATCATGATTGTGCTTCCTTGGTTTTGCATAAAAAATGGTAATTTTATCTTAAATGGAATATTACATAAATCATCCATTTCATGGATTGTTCCTGTGGGAATATCTTTTTATACATTACAGATGATATCCTATTTGGTGGATATCTATTGTGGAAGGATAGATGTTCAAAAAAATATTGCAAAATATGCATTGTTTGTTTTGTTTTTTCCGCAAATCATTCAAGGTCCTATACCACGTTATGAAGAATTAGCTAAACAACTATATCAAGGACATGCGTTTGATGAGAATAAGTTTGTTAAAGGGATTCTGCTAATTTTGTGGGGCTTTTTTAAAAAATTTTTGATTGCGGACAAATCGGCTGTAGTTGTAAATGAAGTATTTGGTCATCCTGATAAGTATGCAGGATATTATATTTTTGTGGCGGCTGTATTATACAGCATTGAATTGTACACTGATTTTATGGCATGTACTATCATTTCAAAAGGTGTTGCAGAATTATTTGGGATTTATTTGACAGATAATTTCAAGCATCCATATTTTGCGGTTTCTATAAAGGATTTTTGGAGAAGATGGCATATTTCCTTAAGTAGTTGGCTTCGTGATTATATTTATATTCCATTGGGTGGCAGCAGAAAAGGCAAAGCGGTAAAATATATAAATCTTGCAATTACATTTGTTGTTAGTGGTATTTGGCATGGAGCAGGATATAAATTTTTATTTTGGGGTTTATTACATGCGGGATATCAAATTGCAGGTGAACTTACTGCCGGTATGCAAAATGCTATTTATAATTTTTTGAAATTATCAGAGCAATCCGTTATGAGAAAAGCTTTGCAACGTATAGGAGTATTTTTTTGGGTTATGCTTGCATGGATTGTTTTTAGAGCGGACAGATTAGTGACAGGGGTTCGTATGATAAAAAGTATGTTTTTGATTCATAATCCATGGATATTTTTTAATGATAAATTATTTTCTTTAGGGTTATGTTGGAAAGAATGGGGAATTTTATTAGTTGCATTGGTGATTTTGGTTTTTGTTGGATGTAAACAGGAACAAGGAATAAATATTAGAAAATCTGTTTTGAGTATGCCAATTTATTTACGATGGTTTTTATATATTTCGGTTATTCTTTGTATTATGTTTTTTGGAACATATGGATTTGGATTTGATGCACAAGATTTTATTTATGGTGGATTTTAGGAGGGTCTTGTAATGAAAAAGCATTTAAAATGGGCAATAAAATGTATAGTCTTTCTTTTTATTTTATGTATTTGCATTAAATATGCATATCAAATCATGGTGCCTAAATTCTTTTTTAATACAACATGGCCAACGACATCTACATATTTAGGATTTTATGAAATGGAGAAAAATACAATAGATGTGTTTTTTCTTGGAAGCAGTCATGCGGCATCGTCTTTTGTACCACAAGAATTATATAATAATTATGGTATTACAAGCTATAATTTAGGGTGTGAACAACAAAATGTACTTACATCATATTTTTGGCTGAAAGAGGGACTTCGTTACCAAAAACCCAAAATAGTAATATTGGATTGTTATGCTCTGTTTTCTAATAGACCGGAGGAAGCGTTAAATTCAACTGAAAGTGGAACAAGGAAAGCTATAGACTATATGCAATGGTCATCAGTAAAAAGAGAAGCAGTGAAAACAATCTGTGAATTGGACGAGAAACAATCTCTTTTGAGCTATTATTTTCCCAATATTCGATATCATGCAAGATGGACAGAACTTTCAGAGGAGGATTTTGCATTTTCAGAAATGTCAAACCACTATGAACTCAAAGGCTACGTTCCGCTTACGGCATATTATGGAAAAAAATTCAAACCTTTTGATGCAAAGGATATGAAAGAAGGACTAAATATGGTTCCGCTTATGAAAGAATATCTTGATAAGATAGTAGAGTTATGCGAACAAGAAGAAATTCAACTTATTTTGGTAAAGACTCCATCCACAACAGAAAATATAGAAAAATTCTATACAACAAAGCAATATGCAGATGAACATAATTTAACATTTCTTGATTTTAATGAAAAAGAATTGTATGAACAAACAGAATTTTTCTTTATGGAAAATAATAATGATATTGGACATGTAAATATTTGGGGAGCAAAGAAATTAACAAATTATGTTGGAATGTTATTAACAAATGATTATGGAATGAAGGAAAGTACAGATGAACAATGGGAAATTTCAAAAGAGTATTATGAGGGAATACAAAAAGATGGAGATTTAACACATATAACAGATATAGATGAATATTTAATAGCACTGCAAGACAAGAGATATAGTATTTTTATTTCGACAAAGGGGGAATACACATTAAACTTGAAAGCTTCCACAATTCAAAATTTAAAAAAAATGGGATTGGATTTTAAATTACAAAAAAAACATAAAGATAATTATCTTGCTATAATTTCTAATGGAAAAGTTATTGAACAAATGGATGATGCATTGTTGGAGGTAAGTGGTACGATTAGAAATGATTTTGTTATGTATGATGTTATAAGTTCAGGGGAAAAATATGGTAATGTCAGTTCTATTATGATAGATGGGGAAGAACAATCTAAAAATAAAAGAGGATTGAATATTGTTGTATATAATAATGAAACAATGAAAGTGGTTGATACAGTTTGTTTTGATACTTATGTGAAAGCAAATAAAGTTATTCGATAATATAGTGAAATGTATTGTGTGGATAAAAATATAATAATTGATTATGCTAATCAAAACCGCTTAATTTATTGACTTTTCCTATATATTCCTGTATAATGCATTAGATTAGGGTAAAGGAGAAATAATGATGAGCTCAAATGTTCAGAATACAGATAACAGAACTATTGTAAGAAAAATAGCATCTAAGGTGAAGCACAAGATTAAGTCTATGTATGATCCGGTAGCGGATTTAAGACCTTTGTGGCTTTTTAATGCTGGAAATTTATTTGTAGGAAATCCTAAATGGCTTTTTGTATATATCAATAAATATAGAAAAGATATTAAGGCTGTATGGTTGTGTGATGATGATGATACGGTAGCATATATCAATCAATTAGGGTATGAGGCACATAATTTTAATTCAGATATGGCATTTGCGTATGAGCCAAAAGCAAAAGTTTATGTTGTGGAACAGGTTAAGGAAGTTTTTCCGGCCAGGCTGAATCCGAAAACCGTGATATTAAATCTTTTTCATGGTGTTGGTTGTAAGTCTATTGAACGCAAAGTGGATTATGGTTTTTTATTTGAAAAAATTGCAAAAAAATACATTAAGCATAATGCAAGATACAAAAATAACCAATTATTCCTGGTAACATCCCCTTTGATGGAAAAGCATTTTCAGGAGCAGTGTGGAATAGATGATGATAAGGTAATCAGAGCCGGTTATCCAAGATGTGAATACCAAAAATATTTTGAACGAATTGAGACATATAATCATGATATATTAGCAGAAAAGGGATTGTCAAAGGATGCAAAGATTGCTGTGTATGCTCCTACCTATCGTGATGCATCTCCCTTTGATTTTTTTGGTAAAGCTATTCCGGATATGGCATTGCTATTAGAAAAATTAAAAGAGAATAATACGCTTTTAATTTTTAAGATGCATCCGCTTATGGAGCGTGACTCTGCCTATAATCAAATTAAAGAATATTATAAGGATTGCCCATATTTTCTGTTTTGGGATAATTCTAAGGATTTTTATGAGATAATGGATAAAGTGGATTTGGCAATTATAGATTATTCATCTATCTATTATGATTTGTTAGCGGCAGGAGTGAAAAATTTTGTCAGATATATTTTTGATTATGGTCAGGAAAATACCATTCGTGACCTTGTTTTTGATTTAGTGGAAATGACATCCGGCAAAATATGCAACAGCTTTGATGAACTGCTGCACGCATTGAATTATCAAAATACAAAAGAGGATGAGGAGGATACAAAGCGGATAGACAAGCTGTTCTGGGAGTACTCCGGCAAAGATACCTTTGAAAAAATAATCAATCGTACCATGGAGTTTACACCTACGAAAATAAAATACCCAACATTGTATTCTTTTGATATTTTTGATACTTTAATATCAAGAAAGGTATTGAATCCTATTGGAATATTTTATTATGTGAAGGAAAAAATAGAAAAATCGGATTACGGTTTTCCTGCTTTTTTGGTAAAAAAATATCCGCAAATCAGACAGGAAGCAGAAAAAAATGTCAGGGATTATTATATAAAAACATTGGCATTGCGAGATGATGAGAGACGGGAAATTTTCATGGATGATATTTTTGACAGGATTCAGTATGTATATGGTATTTCGGATGAGCAAAAGCGGTTGCTTAAGGAGATAGAGTTAGAGGCAGAATATGAAAATTCCATTCCGCTTCCGGAGAAAATTGGTTTTATTGAGGAAATTATTGAAAGAGGAGATAAGGTAGTACTAATCAGTGATATGTATCTTCCGAAGGATTTTGTCAAAAAATTGCTTTACAAAGCAAATCCTATGTTGGCAGAGCTTCCATTGTTTTTATCATCTGATTATGGAGTTCAAAAGACGACAAAGCTGTTGTATTTGGAAGTTTATAAGAGCTTTGAAGAATATAACTTTTCAGAATGGTGTCATTTTGGCGATAATAAATTTGCAGATGGAAAACGTCCAAGGCAGTTAGGCATTACAGCCAAAACACATGGCATACCTGAGTTTAATGAATATGAGACAGCTATGGTGGAAGAAATAGGAACTTATGATGCCTATTTGGCTGCGGCAAAGCTTGCAAGGTTTAGAGATGAAAACACCAATATCAAGGATTATTATGCCTATGCCCATGTATCCATGTATATGGTTCCTTATGTGAGTTATGCTATTAAGGATGCACTTAAAAATGGGATTCAGACATTGTATTTTATATCAAGGGATGGTTATCACTTAAAGAGAATTGCAGATGCGATTATTAAAGCAAAAGGCATTGATATGAAAACGAAATATATTTATGGTTCCAGAAAAGTTTGGAGGATTCCTTCTTTTGTGACACAAATAGATGAAGAGTTTTTTACCGGTTTTGGCAATTTTGCTGAAGTGCAAAGCTATGCCCATTTGCTGGCGGCAACCTGTTTAGATGAGGAAAGTTTTCAAAAAGAATTTCCGGAGCTTGCCTATCTGAAAAATGTAGAGAGAATTGACCCAAAAACATTAAATGATATCAAAGTTATGTTGTCTAATTCTGATAAATATAAGCAGTATATTTTAAATTATGCAAAGCAAAAAAGAGAAATTATCAATGCGTATTTTAATCAGGAGATAGATTTTACGGAAAAATTTGCCTTTGTGGAATATTGGGGCAGAGGATATACGCAGGATTGTCATGTGAGAATTATGCATACGGCTGCAGGAAGAGAAGTAGATGTTCCTTATTATTATATGAGAAGTATTTATCCTACAGAAGGAGCCAGCATAAAGAAGAATTTTACGACCCATGTGCAGTCATTGATTTTTGTTGAGGCGATATTTGCCAATCTTCCATATAAGAGTATTGAACAGTACCAATATGAAGGCGAAAAAGTTGTTCCGGTTATTGAGCCGATACAATGTGATGAAGCGCTTCATTATTCTTTAGAGAGATTTTTAAAACAATTTTGTGTTGATTTCTATGATGAAGAAGAGGAATACACTGATGAGGAAACATTAGAAAGAGAATTGTTTGACTTTTCCTTTAATTATTATGCCCAGCATCAGGAGGATGATTTAATATTCAGCGAATGTTTAGGACCATTGATTGATTCGGTGGGAACGTATGGGGACAAGCGGGAGTTTGCTCCGCCATTGTCAAAACAAATGCTGGAAGATTTGGAAAACGGAATTTCCATAGGAAAATTGACATATTCTTTGCCGATTACATTAAATCGCTCATCGGAGAAGGATATTGCAGAGTATGAGCGTATTATGCAGGTCTTTGAGGATGAAAAGGAAGAAAAACGCATAGAGAAGAAGAAAGAAAAGTCGGATGTCAAAGAAATAGAATTTAAAAAGCAATATGAAAAGTTTATTTGGGACAAGCGGGTATATAATAAACAATATAAAACAATCTGCAGCAGTAAATGTGTTGTACCTAAAAATGTCTTAATTTTTGACCCATTTACAAATGGAGAAGAGTTGAAATGTGAATTGCGTTCTCTTTATGCGGAATTATCAAAAGTAAAGGGAATCAAAATTCATAATTTTGCAAGCAAAAAGTCTTATACGGATAGCGATTTGGAATTACTTGCCACAAGCGAGGTTATTATTGTAAAGGAACAGGTAGATATTATCAGTATGCTGGATATCAGACCAGAGACAAAGGTGGTTCAGCTTTGGAAATGTGCTTTTCCGTCCTTAAGCTTTGGTTATATGAGAAATCAAAATAAAATGGGTTCTTATGAAAGAAAATTGTTTGAAGTGCAGGAAAATGCAAATTATTCCATTGTTCCTACAGCTTCGGATTCTTTGGCAGATATATTTAAGCAGTCATTTAAAGGTACAATGTCAGCAAATATTATTTCTATAGGAAATACTTGTACAGATATCTATTTTGATGAGGAAAATAAAAAAGAGACAGAGAAGATTTTGTATAACAATTTTCCACAGGCGAAGGGGAAAAAACTGATTGTCTATATTCCAAGCCACAGATATCGAACAGAACCATACAAAAAGCTGGAATTTTTAAATATTTCCCTAATGAGAAAATATTTAAAGGATGAATATGTACTGGTATTTCATAGTACGGTAAATAATGATACAAAATATCATATTACAAATAAACAGAAAGATTTTGCCTTTTCCATAAAAGGAGTATTACCATTAAGACAACTTTTTTCTATTGCAGATGTTATTGTTGGGGATTACAGAAGCAGTTTTTTTGAGGCACCGCTTTTGAATGTGCCTATTTATGCAACAGCAAATGATTTAGAGCAGTATTTGGAAAATAAAGAATTTAATAAGGATTATCATGAAATAGTGGGAGGTCCCATCGTGGCAGACACTATGGATTTGATTCAAAGAATTATGGAAGTGGATCAATATGATTTCACGAAACAGCAAAGGGTTGTTTCTGATTACTTGAATAAGTGTGACGGAAAGAGTGCGCAGAGGCTAGTGGAAATGTTGTTTGGACAATAAAGGCTATTATTTACGTGGTTGTGAATAGTAACCGGTAAGTGTATCAGCGGCATACAGTTGATGAAATATTTTATGGAGAAGATGAAATGAGTAATGCATATGTTCAAAAATTTATAAGCTACAGGCATTTATTGGTTGAGCTTGTAAAAAAAGGGATTAAATTAAAATACAGGAGATCGTATTTGGGAATTTTGTGGTCGCTCATAGAGCCATTGTTAATTATGGTAGTATTGACTGCGGTGTTTACAAAGCTTTTGGGACGGGAAGCAAAAGAACTGCAAATTCCTTTTGCAGTGTATATACTGATTGGACGTTTGATGTTTACTTATTTTTCTACGGGTACAAAAGCAGCAATGCGTTCTATAAGAACAAATGCATCTATGATAAAGAAGGTTTATGTGCCAAAATATTTATATCCATTATCCGCAACTTTATATACGTATGTTATTTTTTTGATATCATTGATTGATTTATTTGTAGTAGCAATTTTAATGGGTGTGAAACCATCATGGTATATGTTCCAGGCAATTATTCCCATTGTATTGATTTTCTTTCTTACTTTTGGGATAGGAATGATACTTTCTACGGTAGCAGTGTTTTTTAGGGATGTGGAGTATATTTGGGATGTATTTTCTATGCTTATTATGTATGTAAGTGCAATTTTCTATACTGTGACAAGGTTTGAGGGAAGCGTGATGATGAAGGTATTCAAATTGAATCCATTATATAGACTGATAGAGTGCTTTAGAGATTCGTTTTCGGGACAACCTATGCACCCTTATGGAATGTTGTATGCTACATTGTTTTGTATCATAGTAGTGCTTTTAGGATTCTATTTGTTTTACAAAAAGCAGGATAAGTTCATTTTACACATTTAAAAAGATAGCAATATCATAAGGAGCATAGGTGCGATTATGGGAAAAACAGTAATTGATATTTCCAATGTTGGAATGAAATTTAATTTAAGCAAGGAAAAGGTTGACAATATAAAAGAATATGTCATTAAAATGCTGAAAAAGGAACTCCATTATAATGAATTTTGGGCATTAAAGGATATTTCCTTTAAAGTGGAGGAGGGTGACAGAGTAGGTATTCTTGGATTTAATGGTGCAGGTAAATCTACGCTTTTAAAGGTTATTTCAGGAGTATTTAAACCAACAGAAGGCAAAATCACAGTGGATGGTAAAATTGTACCATTATTAGAGCTTGGAGCGGGTTTCGACAGACAATATACGGGAAAAGAAAATATATTTTTATATGGAACGGTATTAGGATATTCCAGAGATTTTTTAAAAGAGAAATATGATGAAATAGTTGCATTTTCAGAACTGGAAGAGTTTATTGATGTGCCGATTAAGAATTATTCATCCGGAATGAGAGCCAGATTAGGGTTTTCTGTTGCTACCATTGTGGAGCCGGAAATATTGATTTTGGATGAAGTATTATCTGTTGGAGATAAGAAATTCAAGAAAAAAAGTCTCAAAAAAATTAAATCTATGATGAAAAATAATGTGACGGTTTTATTCGTTTCACATAGCACAGACCAGATTCGTGATATATGTAATAAAGCTATTTTGTTAGAGCATGGAAAGTTAATTGCAAAGGGCGAAGTGAATGAGGTTTGTGATATCTATGAATCATTGATTGAAAAGGAAAACGATGGCGATGAGGAGACTAAGCAATGCAAGGGAAGCTGATTGACAAGGTAAAAGAAATAGAAAATAAATGTGTAAATAATGTTCATAAAAAAACGTATTTTTTTATAGCTTATACTATTCTGTTTATAATGGCAGCAGCCATTGTTTTTTCATGGTATTTCATAGCAGGACGTACTTTTATAAATTATCATGATGGTTGGTATCAGCATTATAATGCACTTGTTTATTATGCAAAATATTTACAAACAATAGTTCATACATTCTTTGAGACACATCAGTTAATCATACCTTCGTGGGATTTCAGTATTGGTGAGGGCGGCGATATTTTACAAACATTGAATTATTATGTGATAGGTGATCCTTTTGCTGTATTTTCTGTTTTTGTTCCCCTTCGTTTTATGTGGTTATATTATGGTGGAATGGTTTTATTAAGATTGTATTTGGCAGGGATTTCTTTTTCGTGTCTTTGTTTTCAACTGGGGCAAAAAAGCAGATATGCAATAATGGCAGGAGCTATGGCATATGTTTTTTGTTATTATGCCATTCGTAATGCAGCAATGCATCCTTATTTTTTAAATGCTATGATTTATTTTCCGATGATTATTATAGGAATCGAAAAAATTTTGAAAAAAGAAAGACCATATTTGTTTATCTGTACAGTCTGTTTATCTGCTCTTAGTAATTTTTATTTTTTTTATCAGATAGTAGTATTGACAATAATATATGTTGTGGTAAGAATCATTAGCATTTATAGAAAAAATATTGTGGCTGGATTGTATGCGCTTTTTCGTATAGGCATGTCATCCGTTCTGGGTGTATCCATGGCAGCTATTCTTTTTTTGCCGATTTGTTATGTCTTTTTAAATGATTCAAGAATGTCGGCCGGAAATGCATATCATTTGTTTTATCCACTTTCCCACTACAGTACATTACCGGCATTATTTTTATCATCAGGAGAACCTTACTGGGTTTGTATGGGGTTTGCAGCACCGGTGCTGCTGGCAGTGTTTTTGATGTTTTATCAAAGGAAAAAGAATGGGATAATAAAAGTTTTTTTTGTGCTTGCCATGATAATGTTATGTAATCCTTTTTGGGGGCAGATTTTAAATGGGTTTTCTTATGTATGTAATCGCTGGACTTGGGCATTTGCATTACTTTGTGCATATATTTTAACAGTCATGTGGCCGCCTTTAATGAATTTAAAGATAAAAGAGGGAAAAGTGTTAATAGGGGGGACAATTATTTATTTTTTTATTTGTTTTATGTTAGAATATTCACGGACAAGTAAAGTGTTTAGTGCAGTTGCTATTGTTTTCATTTTTTTGTTTCTTATTTTTCCTTTTCAAAATCAAGAAAAAAATTTATGGAAAAGAAAAAGGAAACAAATATTGGCATTATTACTAGTATACATTAGTATTTTTGGAAATAGTTTTTGGAAAAATGCTGCAGTAGGAGATAATTATGCTTCTTTGAATAAAGAACTTTCATCGGTACAAAAAGATTGGTTGGGAAATGAAAGCTATGCTGTAATGCAAACAGCACAAAATGATAAAAAAGTACCGTTTTATCGTTACTCGGGAAGAGATTTGACTTATAATGCAGGGATGCGGGTTGGGCTGTCATCTACATCTTATTATTGGACTTTATCAAATCCATATGTATCTGAATTTAGGAGAATATTGGAGATGAGAGAACCATCCCTTTATTTTTATGAAGGATATGATGACAGAAGTATGCTGCTTAGCTTGTCATCCGTTCTTTATTATGTTATTCCGGCAAAAAATCAACAGCCATTGCCATATGGCTTTACTTATGTAGATACAATTGATGTGAATAAAGCAGATACAGAAGAAATATATCAAGAATTGAAAAGTGAGTTGCAGATAGAAAATCTCTCAAAGGAACAAATAGACATTGTAAAAGATAGTACACAATCAGAATATACAGTTTATAGAAATGAAAATGTACTTCCTATAGGTTATACTTATGATGGTTATATAAAAAGGGATACATGGAATGAGTTTTCAGCAATAGAAAAGCAGGAAGCAATGCTACAGGGAGTAGTTTTGTCGGAATATGAGGGAGAGGTGGAAGAGAAGGCGGTTGATTTAGTTAGCGAAAATATAGATTATACA
>N._stephensi_709_cecum__coassemble_16_pt1 | contig 11628 bp, 10 predicted proteins | sample N__stephensi_709_cecum__metabat2_low_PE_006 | metagenome-assembled genome bin N | reverse complement strand
CTAATATTTATTGGAATAGAACTATGCATGATTTTTTTTGGGATTTTTCAAAAAAATATCCAAACTTGCGTAAAAAAATATAAATAGATATTTATATTTTAAATAAAAAATTGGCAGAAGCTTTTCGGGAAAGAAAAATATCTCAATTTAAAAATGTGGAGAAATATCAGGAATTGATAGAGTATCATTTTTCGGATTTTCTTATATTGCTTTTACTGCTCTTGGGTGTACCGGGAATGTTTGGCATGGAACAGGAATGCAATGTGTATGAAACGATAAAGACAACACGCAGAGGATATCGTGATTTTGCATGGACGAAGATAGGGGTGGCATGGCTCTACTCTGTTTTTTTATGTGTTTTAATGTCGTTAAGCAATTATATCTGTTTTTGGATATGCTATCAATTTGATGGTATTTTACAGCCGGTATATGCAATCAGTAATTATTCAAGTGGAATTGTGCTGTCTACTCCATTCAGGGAAAGCATATTAAGCCTGTTAATCAGAAGTATGATGTTTAAAATATTAGGTTTTGGTATTATATCCATGATGATTTTGGCAATATCTTTGTTTTGCCGTCAGGTAAAATTCACATGGATGGTATCCTTGTCTGCGATAGCAGGAATGATATATGTACGTACATACAAGAGTATAGGATTAGGAAAAATATTGAATTTAGGCAATCCGGTGCATTATTTGCTTGGTGAAAAGATGTATTTGTATTTTGATACGATACAAACCGATACAACGGTTTTTCTTAGTGCAAATGTGGCATTTATGCTTGCTGCAGCATGGATTGTAATTTTATGTTTGTTTATTTTAGGTAAATATTGTGGAGTATCTTTTGTTAAGAGAATTGTGAGAGGGAACTATGTTTAGGTTGGAAGTAAAGCGCATATGGATAAAGGAATATATTTTACTGGCTGTTTTTATTTTGTTTATTATAAAAATGGCATTTTTTATGAAGGATGCTTATTATTACCAGTGGAAATCAGACAGGGAAACAGAATTTTATACAGATTATATGAAGTCCATAGAAGGAAGCTGGGAAAAGTGGAAGAAAGAAAAAATACAAAAAGACTGTGTCGATGAAAAAATGTTAGGGATGCATTATAGTGTTATGGAGAAAATCAGCAGCGATTATGCTTATGTTTCCCAAGATAAAGAGAACCGTTTTTTTGTATCGCCTAATGCATGGGAATTATATTTGAGGAAGATAAATGTGGATTGGTCCTTTATTGTATTTATTATTTTTTTATGTATTCAAACCGTAACACCGGACTTTACTTCCGGAATGATTCAAAGCAGCCGGACTTCTAAAATGGGAAGAGGCAGGCTGATTTGGATGAAGGTGTTGATAGTGCTTTTTACTGTTTTGTTATGTTCCATTTCCATATTTTTTCTTCAAATGGGAATATATGCTTCCAAATATGGATTGCATTGTATGGATGCACCGATTCAAAGCTGTGAGCACTTTGCAGATGCCGCCAAAAATTTATCTTATGGACAGGCCTGTTTTTTGATGCTGTTCCTTCGCAGTGTAGGGTATATGTTATTTTCCATGATAATATTTTGTGTTGCATCCTTTGCCATTCATGCATCCTATATATTTTTTTCAGGCATTGGCCTTGTATTTTTGCCTTATTACCTGTTTCATGAATTACAATATACACGAATCAAATATATGCTGCCTATTCCGATAGGAACTTTAAATGGTTTTGAATTTTTACAGGGAGATTGTCTAAATTCTGATGAAGTGAGAGTGTTTCGTGAATTTTCCATGAGTGAGATTGGAATGATATATGGAGTGCATATATTGGTAACAGTCATCTGTCTGCTGATTGCTTTTTGGAAATTGTCAGGCAGAAAATGGAAACTATGGCTTTATATAAAGAAAAGAAAAAATGGAATGCTGTTTGGCTGTCTGATCGTGTGCTGCATTTGCTTATGTGGCTGCGGTAAATCTGCGGTTTCCTATGAAAATGAGAGAATAGAGGGGAAAAAACAGATTTCGCAAAAATATGCTTATATTGATGATTATCAGGTATACAATATACAAACAGAAGAAATAATAGAAATTGGCGAAAGCATAATGGATAGTGAACGTATTCTTGCCATTGGAAACAGGGAGATTTTGATTGCCAGACAGGAAACAAAAGGAATCAATACAGGAGAATATACAATAGAATTGCTGGATTTAGATACCTATAAACGCCGCACGGTGCTTTATTTTGGAAAAAATGCAGATTTGGATGGTTTGCTTGGTATAGAAGATATTATCCATTTAGACAGATGGAATACAGATAATAAGGCAGTGAGTAATATGGGGATTAACGAAAGTGTAGTGTATGAAAATGGAATGCTGTACTATGCCTATAATGATATTGTAGTGCGGGCAGATTGTAAAAGTAATGAATTTGAGATTGTTTTTCAGGCATCCAATATGAATGGCATTGAAATTCATGCGCCTTATATATTTTATTTAAACGGCAGCTTTCAACTTGTGCGTTATAATATGGAAAATCAAGAGGAAATCGTGATGGCGCAGGATGTCATTGGGATGTGGGTGGACGGACAAACTATCTATATGCTGCGGGAAGGACAGGAAGGACTGTATATACTGGAAAATATATATGGTGAAGAGCAGGAGTGGAAGGAAACCTGCATGGCAGAGCAAATGATAATAGATTTTATATGGCTGTATCAAGGGAATATTTTGATAGAAAGCAGGAACAATATTTATCTGAAAAAAACAGATGAACAGGAAATGCAGTTGCTCTATGAGAATTTTCGGGAATCCATTATAGGTATGAACGAGACAGATTTTTATACGAAGGAATATGATGAACAAAAGCCGATTATAAAAAAATATCCAATAAAAAATGGGGCTGTCGATTGACAGCCCCTTTATTTAATCTACACGATTATAGTTTATCAGGCAGCCTTTTAATATAATGTCCCTTTCATCATCGGTTAATTCGCCTAATTTCAGTTCAAATTCCTTCAGCTCATCCTTTACCACATATGCCTTGATAGAGGAAGCCTTGCTGCGAACCGCTTCGGCAATATTTGGGATAAATAAGTAATCACCGTTCGCAAAAGGCAGTTCTTCCTTTTCATACAGGAATGGAAGCATTCCCCAGTTAATCAGATTGGAACGGTAGCGTTTCGTTGCGTAGCTCTTGGCAATGTTAGCCCATCCGCCAAGCACCTTCTGACAGGAGGCAGCCTGTTCGCGGGCAGAGCCATCTCCCGGCTTTACAGCATAGATCGTGCTTCCGATACCGATGTTTTCACGGGAAACGTCAGGGAATACTGTTTTTATAGTATCCATAACTGTTTTTATTTCCGGCAGCACGCCGGCAGGGCATTTTCCTTCCTCCCGTGTTTTCTCTGCTTTCTGTACTTCCTTGGCACGTCCCACATAGGCAGGGTCTTTTCTGGATAAAGTAAATTCTGCCAGTCCTAACGGATTGGAGCGGTAGGAGGAGGTTTCACCTGATGGGATCAGCTCATCTGTTGTAGTGACAGGGTCGTGAATCTCGGAAACGACCTTTAATACTAAATTATCTGTTAAGGCAATCATAGCCGGCCAGTCTTTGATATTTGGTCCGAATTTAATTTCCGTATCAGGATTGGCAACTCCTTTAGAATCAAATACTCTATTTTCATAGATGGTTTTATCAAAGTGATATTTTGGTCCGGTGTATTCCACATCCAAATCAGTGGCAGCCGTTAAATAGCCCTTGTTGGCAGCGGTAGCGGCAATAGAGCGGGCATCCATCAGCGCTACGGAAGAAATCTGACCATTCTGCAGCTTAGAGCCTTCACGGTTCGGGAAGTTTCTTGTGGAGTGACGGATACTGAATGCATTGTTGGCAGGAGTATCGCCGGCACCAAAGCATGGACCACAGAAGGCTGTTTTTACAATAGCACCTGTGCCGATTAAATCAGCCAGCTTGCCGTTTTTCGCAAGCTCCATATAAATAGGGGTACTTGCCGGGTAAACGCTCAATGTAAATTCGTCAGAGCCAATGCTCTTGCCCTTTAATATATCAGCGGCATCACAGATATTTTCAAATCCGCCTCCGGCACAGCCGGCAATAATGCCCTGCTCTACATATAATTTTCCGTTCCTGACCTTGTCCTTCAAGGTGAAATCAACCTGACCGTCTAAGCTCACAAGAGCCTTCTTTTCCACATCCTCTAAAATATCCATCAAATTGGCATTTAATTCCTCGATGGTATATGTATTGCTTGGGTGGAACGGCATGGCAATCATCGGTTTGATTTTATCTAAATCCACATAAACCATTCCGTCATAGTAGGCGATTTCTCCCGGATTCAATTCCTTATAATCCTGACTTCTGCCGTGAATTTCATAAAATTCCTGAATCTTCTCATCGGTTTTCCATATAGAAGAAAGGCAGGTAGTTTCCGTTGTCATAACATCCACGCCAATTCTAAAGTCAGCGCTCAAGCTGGACACGCCCGGACCTACAAATTCCATTACTTTATTATTTACATAGCCGTTGGCAAAGACAGTGCCGATAATGGCGAGAGCCACATCCTGAGGTCCTACGCCCTTGGCAGGAGAGCCTGTTAAGTAAACCCCGACAACTCCCGGCATGTTAATATCATAGGTTTGGTTTAATAATTGTTTTACCAGCTCAGGACCACCTTCTCCCATAGCCATGGTTCCCAGTGCGCCATAGCGGGTATGGCTGTCGGAGCCAAGTATCATTTTGCCGCCGCCGGCAAGCATTTCCCGGGCAAACTGGTGAATGACTGCCTGATGAGGCGGAACATAGATGCCGCCATATTTTTTGGCACAGGTAAGTCCAAACATGTGGTCATCCTCATTAATCGTTCCGCCAACGGCGCACAAGCTGTTGTGGCAGTTGGTCAGTACATAAGGAACAGGGAATTTTGTCAGACCGGATGCTCTGGCTGTCTGGATAATGCCTACAAAGGTAATGTCGTGGGAAGTTAATTTGTCAAATTTAATTTGAAGCTTATCCATATTTTGGGAAGTATTATGTGCCTTTAAAATGTCATAGGCCATGGTATGTGTTTTGGCTTCCTCTTTTGTTATCATTTTAGAGCCGAGCTTATTTTTTAATAAGCTGTCGGTATCGGCATTTTCTTCTACAACTTCTGTGCCGTTTAAAAGATAGGCACCGCCATTGCTTAATTGAATCATAGTATGTCCTCCTCGTTTTTGTGAATTTAATGCTGTGTAATATTCGTATTATACTTTTTTTTCAATTATTGTGCAAGGCTATATGCAGAAACTATAAAATATTTTCTTCTGATTTTACACGGTTTAAAAGAAATTTGTATTTCAGTTGAGCAGCTTTCAACTGATAAATACAACTGTCAATTAAATCGGGGTCAATGACATTTTCAAAATCAGCATAAGCAGAATACAGTTCCTGCTGCGTGTTAAGTAATTCTTGTACCAATTCGTCCTGTGTTAAGTCCTCCGGCATTGGCTTTGCTTTGGATTTTCCTAATTTGGATGAAAATATAATCATGGAAAATTCCCCCTTTCCCTAATTTTGATTATGGACAGATTTATTTAATATATTCAAAATATTCAAAATATATGTACTTTTTAATTTTAATGAGAAAGGCTGCTTGATAAGTTACAAATCAGGCAGCTTTTCTTTTGTATTTTTTGAATGATACAAAAAATTCATACAAAAAATTTCAAAAAAAGACTTGAAAAAACAAAAAAAGTCGTTTATAATGCAAAGCAAGTCTTGAAGCACACTTTCTATTCGTAAGTGTGAATCCCCAATGAGATGTCCAACCGAAGAGGGAGGATATATTTGAAAAAGAAAATATTAGGAATTTTAGACGTGGATGAAGAATATGCCATGAATTTAGTTTCATTCATGAATAAGCGCAATCATAGAGAATGTGAGATTGCGGGTTTTACCTCTATTGAAAATGTAGAACAATATTTGAAAACAAAACCAATAGAATTATTGTTAGTATCAGACAGAGTGGATACGGAAAAGGTGAAACAATTAAATATTGATAAGGTAATTGTTCTGGCAGAGGAGGAAAGTGTAGAGACAGAACAGCCCACTGTGTACAAGTATCAGTCGGCACAGCTTTTGGTGCGGGAAGTGATGACATACTATGCCAAGATGGAGGCGGCACAGATGTCGGAATCCAGTAGAATGGACATGGTGAAAAAGATAGGAGTATTTTCTCTTTCCAGACCATGCCAAAGGATGATGGCTTCCATGGCAATCGCCCAGGAAAAGGGAAAGAAGGAGCCGGTACTGTACTTGAATTTTGAGGAGTATACAGGGATAAGACGGCTGCTTGATTTAGGGCAGAGAGGGGACTTGTCTGATTTTGTGTACTACTATAAGAATCAAAGGGAACATTTGGAGGAAAAGCTTTCTCATTTAGTTTGGAGAAGAGGCAATATGGATATGCTGGCACCTTTTACGGTAGGGCAGGATTTGTATGAAATCCATATGCCGGAGTGGAGAAATGTATTAAATGAAATTGCACTGATTAGCCATTACCACACGATTATTTTGGACATTGGCGTGTGCGGAGAACTGATTGAGTGGCTGGATTTGTGCGATGAAATATATTTGGTACATGAGGATTATTTGGAGGAGGGAGTGAGGATAGAGGAGTTTCAGGAGTATTTAAGAAAAATCGGCGAGCATGAGATTTTGGAAAGAATACATTACATACAAGTATCGGAGAAGAACAGATGGAAGGAAGAGCATTTTTTAGAGCAGTTGTGTGAGAGTGGATTTTACCAGGAGGTTATCGGTCAGGTAATGTGAAATGATATAGGTAATTGCGAAACTCTTGATTTAAAGCTTCTCAATTACCTAGTGTGAGGAGGGTGAAATGATGGAGGAGAGTGCAGGAATAGAGTACGTGGAAAAAATAAGGGAAAAGGTGTTAGGAAAACTGGATACATCCAGAGAAGTACAGGACGAGGAAGTTTACCGGATTATTGATGAGGTGCTGCCGGGAGAGGAGGAGAGCAGATTTTTATCATTACAGCAAAGACAAATATGCAGAAAGCGGGTATATGCTTCCATACGAGGATTAGATATACTGCAGGAGTTGTTGGAGCAGGAGGATATTACGGAGATTATGGTAAACGGTCTGGGTAACATTTTTGTTGAGAAGTCCGGGGTAATCAGTAAATATAAAGGACGGTTTATATCGGAGAGTCGGCTTCAGGATGTGATACAGACGATTGCAGCAAAATCTAACCGGAGGGTAAACGAGGCATCTCCGATAGTGGATGCCAGATTGGAGGATGGTTCTCGTGTAAATATTGTGCTAAAGCCGATTGCGTTGGATGGTTCTGTGATTACCATACGAAGATTTCCGAAAGAAAGCATTACGATGGAGAAGCTGGTTCAATATGGTTCTATCAGTAATGAATGTGCAAAGGTTTTGGAAAGGCTGGTGATTGCCGGATATAATATTTTTATTTCCGGTGGGACAGGAAGCGGAAAGACCACATTTTTAAATGCACTTTCCCATTTTATACCAAAGCAGGAGAGAATTATTACGATTGAAGATTCTGCGGAATTGCAGATACAGGGGGTAGCCAATTTAGTCAGATTGGAAGCCAGACAGGAAAACGGGGAGGGAGAGAATGGGATTTCTATAAGAGATTTGATTCGCACCTCCTTGCGGATGCGTCCCTGACCGGATTGTGATTGGTGAGGTGAGAGGAGCAGAAGCATTGGACATGCTGCAGGCAATGAATACGGGACATGACGGAAGCTTATCAACCGGACACGGAAACAGCCCGATAGATATGATTCGCAGGATAGAAACTATGGTGTTGATGGGAATGAGCATGAATCTTGAAGCAGTGAGGGGGCAGATAGCAGGAGGCTTGGATATTTTAATACATTTGGGAAGATTGAGGGATGGTTCAAGAAAGGTTCTGGAAATTACAGAGGTAGTTGGTATGAGAGGGCAGGAAATTGTATTAAATCCACTGTATCAATTTCAGGAAGATGAGATAAGGGAAGATAATGTGAAAGAGAAAATCAAAGGGTCATTGCAAAGTACCGGAAATAAATTACAGCATACAGAAAAGCTTCTGGCGGCAGGATTTAGTAAGTATGAAGCCGAAGGCTGACTTATGTCATTGTATGCATTAGGAATGGAGGGATTATGAGACAGGGAGGACAAGGGGAAACACAGAACGGAAACAGCAGAAGACTTTATCAGTTAAATAAGATAAGAAGTGGTTTATCTAAGAGTCTATATAAGGGGATATATCAGGATGCCATAATGGGAATCGGGATTGGGTGTGTATATGTTTGGCTGTTTTTTAAGACAATGCCATTTTATATTCTTATTCTTCCGTTTCTTGTAGTCTATATGAAAAAAATGAAAAAGAAAAGAGAGCGGGAGGGGAAGGAAAGACTGGCAATAGAGTTTAAAGATGCATTACAGGCTATGAGCGGTGCCGTGTTTGTGGGATATCCTATAGAACGTGCTATATTACAGGCATCAGAGGAAATAAAGCTGTTATATGGGAAGGAGAGCTTGCTATATCCGGAGCTTGTAAGGATGGAGCGCAAGATGTCTATTCAGCAGACAGCAGAACAATGTTTTACGGAGCTGGGAGAGCGGACACAGGTAGAGGAGATTATATTATTTGCACAGGTGTTTGCCACAGCTAAGAGAACAGGGGGAGATATACAAAAGGTGATACATATTACAGGAGAAAGCATTCAGGACAGACTGGAATGGAGGAGAGAATTGCGTATTTTGGTCGGGGAGAAAAAAATGGAAAAAAACGTGATGAACATAATACCATTGTGTTTAATTGCGTATATGCGTTTTGTATCACCACATATTATGCAGACTATGTATCAGGGGAGCGGACGAATTATTATGGGAATTAGTCTTCTTGCATATATTGGATTTTATATTATGGGAGAAAGGATTTTGAGAAAAGCCATGAATGATTGAGCAAAGGAGGATGAAATAATTGTGGAAGGAAGTGAGAAAAGGGAATGGTTGTTTATGGGATAGGAATGGCAATATGGTGTCTGGTTGTAGGTTTGGCATGTCTTAAAAAATCAAAGAAGCCTATGCCGTCCCCAAAAGGTTTCATCCAATATTTATATCCTGTCAGCAGGCTATTGATGGATGTCTGGATTACAAAAAGCAGGATTTACCATAGTGAGAAAATAGAACAGACTTTAAAGGAAGTATATGTTTTGGAGGATATAAAAAAAGTAAAGTATGAATATTTTCTGGAAAAAACAAGTAAGGTAATTTTCATTTTAGGGCTGGTAATCTTTATGGGTCTGATAGTTAGCTATACGGAAGAGGTGCAGGAGAAACAGCCTGTTACAGACATAGAAAGAGCAGAGCCGGGAATGGGGGAGAGCCAATATCAGTTGATTGTTCGGGAGGAGGAAGGGGAGGAAAAGATTACCATAACGATAGATGAAAGAGAATACAGCACGGAAGAAAAACAGGAAAAAATTCAGCAGGCATTTGAAAAATTGGAAGAAAGTATAATCGGGGAAAATGAAAACTTACAATATGTAACATCTGATTTACAACTAGTGAATCAATTGGAGGAGGTGACAATTTTTTGGGAATCTGAAAATGAAGAGATGATTAGTGCCGATGGCGAGATAAAGACAGACAATATTCCGGAACAGGGAGAGGAGGTAAATTTAAAAGCAACATTAGCTTTTAGTGGATATGAAGAGGAATATTTAATTGCCGTGAGACTGTTTTTACCCCAAGAACAAAATCACTACATAACTCTTCAGGAGGAGATAGAGCAGCAAAATCCCAAAACTCAATTACAAGTGAAACTGCCGGATACATGGGAAGGCAAAAAAATTGCTTTTTATCCGGCGGTGGAAAAATACTCTTTATATGTAGGGATTGGAGGCTTGCTGGTTTGTATATTATTGTTTTTTGCACAAGATAAGGATATGTATGAGCAGGTGAAAAAAAGAGAACGACAGATGATGCTGGATTATGGGGAGATTGTCTCTAAATTGTCACTTTTGTATCAGGCAGGAATGACAATAACAGGGGCATGGGAAAAGATAATACAGGAATATGAAAAAGAAATTCTGTCGTTTGACAAAATGCAAGAAAGAAAAAGATATGCATATGAGGAAATGAAAATCACATGGCAGCATATTAAGGATGGGAGAGCAGCAACGCAGAGTATGGGAGAATTTGGAAGGAGGTGTAGATTAAATTGTTATTTAAAATTAGGAAATCTGCTGGAGCAAAATATACATAAAGGGACAAAAGGGTTAGTGGGATTACTGGAAGCGGAAAGAGTAGCAGCAAAAGAAATTCGTGCAGATGTTACCCGAAAGAAAGGTGAGGAGGCAGGCATGAAATTATTATTTCCTATGATAGGTATGTTGGGAATCAGCATTGTCATTATAGTGCTTCCTTCATTTTTATCTATGGAATTTTAAAAGAGATGATGAATAGTTATGATAAATTTTTAATAAGGAAAGGAATTGGTGATGAATATGATGATAAGGTGGTTTTGTGTAAAAAATAGGATTTGTAATGCGGCTAAAAGACTTCATGCAGATAATAAAGGAATGGGTGTAGTGGAAATTATACTGATTATTGTGGTGTTGGTTAGTTTGGTGCTGATTTTTAAAACGCAAATGACCAATATTGTTGAAACTATTTTTACAACAATGAAAACAAAGATAAAGACAGTATGAGAAAGGGAAGCATTACTATATTTTTAAGTCTCATTATGTTTTGCCTGTTGGAACTGTTTCTTGTGCTGCTGGAAATGGGACGGATAGAGGTGTTGGAATACCGTGCTAATGAAATAGGACGAGTTTCAATGGATTCTGCCTTTGCCGGATTTGTAAGACCCGCCTTTGACAGATATGGAATTTTGATGTATTGGGGGCAAAAGGAAAATTTGGAAAAGGAAATCAATACATATGTGGTAAATAATTTATCAACAGGAGAAGGAGGAGCGGATTTTTTCAGGCTGGAGAGTATGGGTGTGGAGGTGACACAATATACCTGCATTACACAAGAAAATGGGGAGCAGATGGCAAAACAGGCTGAAACGGTAATACAAGATAGCTTGGGAACGAAAGCAGTGGAGAAATTGTTGGAGCAGTGCAGCACAGTACAGAAGGGGAAGGATGCACAGGAGCTGTTTGAGGAGTTGGAAGAGGAGGGAGAAAAAGTTGTATCGGCACAGGAGGAGTTGACAAAGGTCTATAACTGTGTCAAGAAAATATCTTCTTTGAAAACGAATCCTAAAAAATTGGCAGAGGAATTTCTTTTATTATTAAAAGAAGAGAAAATATCTTCCCAAAAAATATCTTCCCAAAAAGAAAAAAGAATTGTAAAAGCCTATCAAAAATTAAAAAAAGCATGGCAGGAGCATAACAAAGCCTGCAATGAGTTAAAGAAAGAAATAGAGAACTATCATACAAAGATAGGCGGCTTAAAAAATTCTGTATCACAGTTGGAGGAAGAACTAAAGAAGTATGCGACAACAGACATTGCCGGGGAATGTGCCAATATTCAATCAGATATGAAAGCTTGTAGTTATCAAATGTCAAATGAGGGCAGTGATAATGAG
>N._stephensi_709_cecum__coassemble_13_pt1 | contig 11855 bp, 12 predicted proteins | sample N__stephensi_709_cecum__metabat2_low_PE_006 | metagenome-assembled genome bin N | reverse complement strand
GTGTGCAATCATTGCTAGGTAGAGTAAAGAACACTAAGAACATCTAAATCACAAAACGTATCGTATCTGATTGGAATTGTAAATTTTGCACAATAATGAACTTTCATGAAGCAATTCATGGTAAGCATGGATAATAGATAGCAGATAAGTAGATAAGATAGAAAAGGAAAGGATAGGGATATGGAATGATATGCAAGAGGGAAAAATGAGTTTTTTGAAATATTTGCAGGATAGATGGAAAACGATATTTTTGCTTGTGTTTGCATTGATAACATCAGAGATTTTTTTGCTGGTTTATGAGGTGGAACTATGGTTTCGCTGGTATTTGTTTTGCAGTGCGGCGGTAATGTATCTGCTTGGCAATGCATTAGAGTATTACAGTAAGAAAAAATTTTACAGGGATATCCATGAAAATTTAGAAAGGCTGGACAGAAAATATTTAGTGATGGAGCTTCTTGAACATGTGGAGACTATGGAGGAGGAGCAGCTTGCTGATATCCTTTTGGAGACGGGGAAATCTATGATGGAACATGTAAATGTTTATAGGCATAGTCAGGAGGAATATAAGGAATATATTGAAATGTGGATTCATGAAGTGAAGCTTCCCATTGCCACGGCAAAGATGATAATTGAAAATAATAAAAATGAAGTGACACGCAGGATAGAAGAGGAACTAAATGAAATTGAGAATTATACAGAGCAGGCGTTGTATTATGCCAGAAGCAATCATACGCAAAAGGATTATTTCATTGCGAAAACGAAGCTTTCCGATATGGTGTATGCGGCTGTAAAACACAATAAGAGGGCTTTGATTGGACAAAAGATAAAAATGGAAATCCATTTGGAGGATGAAAATTTATATGTCTATGCAGATGCAAAGTGGTGCCAATTTATTTTTAATCAAATTATACAAAATGCAATCAAATATAAAAAAGAGGAAAATGCAGTGATTACTTTTTTGGCAGAGGAAAAGCCGGAATGTATAGTGCTTTCTATTGTGGATAACGGAATAGGAATTAAGGCAGGCGAGGTAAGCAGAGTATTTGATAAAGGCTTTTGCGGAAGCAATGGGCGCAGCACAAAAAAGGCAACGGGAATCGGACTGTACCTTTGCAAAAAGCTTTGTCAAAAGCTGGGCTTGGGAATCACACTGGAATCAAAGGAAGGAGTGGAAACGGTTGTTTCTATTGTATTTCCTAAGGGCAGTTATACAGGAGATTTTTAAATGCTGCCGCCTGTAATGAGTGGATACCATTATTATAGCGGGGATGTATTTGTCATTGTGTGGCAGAAAAGAAAGAGGAAGGTGAGAAAATGCCGGGAAACAGAATTTTAATTGTGGAGGATGAGGAAGCAATAGCAAAAATGATAGCCATGAATTTAAAGGTGGCAAATTATAAAACCAATATATATTATGATGGAAGAGAAGCAGCGGATTCGCTGCCGGATGACCATGAATATGATTTGGCACTGCTGGATATTATGCTGCCGGGATTGGATGGGTTTGCCCTGTTCGAGAGGATGAAACAGTACAATATACCGGTGATATTTTTGACAGCAAAGAATGATATAGATTCTAAGGTGCAGGGACTAAAGGGCGGTGCAGAGGATTATATTGTAAAACCATTTGAGGTATTAGAGCTGCTGGTTCGTGTGGAAAAGGCACTGGAACGCACGAATAAGACAAGCAGCACGGCAAAAATTTTTGATATAGAAATCAACTTTGAGGAGCATACCGTGAGAAAAGGCGAAGATGAAATTTTGCTAAAGCCGATGGAATTTGATTTGCTGGCGGTATTGGTGAAGAATAAAAATATAGCCATTTCAAGGGAAAAATTACTGAACATGGTATGGGGAACCGATTATATGGGAGAGACGAGAACCGTTGACGTACATATAGGGCAGCTTAGGAAAAAGCTGGGTTTATCCGAGCACATAAAAACAATATCTAAAGTAGGCTACCGTTTGGAGGAATGATTTGTGAAGCTCAGAACCAGAATAATCAGTATTAGTTTTATAGCGGTGTTTATGTCGGCGCTGATTATAAATGTTGTCACATTAAGCTTTATGTGGAAAAGCATGAAAAATGAAGCATTTTTAAAGGCATATAAGAACAGCTATGTAAAAATGCAGGATTTTGTCCATCAAATGGAAAATGTATACAAGTCCCAAATAGATGATACAATGTTGCAATACTATTTTAAAACCTTAAGGGATGAATTGACTGTCTGCATGAAAATAGAAAGGGACGATTCCACAGGGAACATGATAGAACATGAGGAAATATTTAACCATACAGTATTTCATGCAAATGACCTGCAGGACTTTGACTATAAACTCTATGAAGAGACAGATTATGCTTATGTAAATTACGGGCATAAAGAATATATTGTTTTTCGTGATGATGCTTTTGATACAATGATTTATGTATTTGAGGATGTCACATATGTATCGGACAATATGAAGAAAATTGGCGGATTTTCAGCGGGAATTACCCTGCTGGTTATTGGTGTGGCAATGGCTATGCTCTACAAAAGCATAAAAAGAAATTTCCAGCCTTTAGAAGAACTCAGTGAGATGACAAAGCGTATTGCTGATCATAAATATGACCAGAGGGTAGAGATACGCAAAAATGATGAAATCGGACAAATCGGACAAAACTTTAATAAAATGGCAGATGCCGTTGCCTACAGGACAAAAACGTTGGAGGAATCGGAAAAGCGTAAAACCTTGTTTATGGGTAATCTTACCCATGAGTTAAAGACACCCATGACATCCATATCCGGTTATGCCCAGACACTATTGACGGTGAAGCTGGACGAGGAGGACAGGACAGAAGCCTTGCATTATATTTATAGGGAATGTACAAGACTGGAATGTCTGTCCCGGAAAATGATGAAGCTCTTGGAGTTAGATTATGAGGAAGAACTGGATTTTGAGACGGTATCGGCAAAGGATTTGTTTGAGGCGGCAAAGAAATCATGTGACGGCATTATCAAAAATAAAAATATTACACTGAAATGTGAGGAGAATGGAGAAAAGTTTTTAGCCGATTTTGACCTTATGACAGATGTCATTATCAACTTGATTGACAATGGAATTAAGGCGAGCGAATATGGAGGGGAAATTCTCCTTCGCAGTTATGGGAACTGTATAGAAGTGCAGGATTTTGGAAAAGGGATACCAAAAGAAGAGCAGGAGAAGATTATGGAGCCTTTTTATATGGTAGATAAATCCAGAAGCCGGAAAAGCGGCGGAGCGGGGTTAGGACTTGCTCTTACAGCATTAATTGTAAAAAAACATAATGCCATACTGAAAATTGAAAGTCAGCCGGGAAAGGGGACAAGGATGATTTTACAATTTGTTTAAATAATGATGAATACTTGATGTGATAATCCATGTTAGAATGCTTGCATAAGGCATAAAGACATGGATTGTTTTGTGTGGAATGCAAAACTCTTACTTGAAGGTTTTGCACAATATAAACTTTCATGAAGGAGTTTTGCAAATGCTTAATTTAGGATGATGGAAAGGAAAGTGAATGGTTATGAGAAGAAGGAATTTGTGTATAGCGTTAGTGTGTATGGTTATGGGATTGGGGGCGGCAGGCTGTGGAAAAAATCCGGATTCTTCGATTGTGAAAAATAAGGATTTTGATAAGCTGATTGAAGAGGCGCAAAAGGAGGAGGGAAAGGATAAGAGCGTAAAAGATATTGCACCGAAGGGTGATACATACAAAAAATCATTTCAGGATGATAACTTGGGTGTGTCGGTGGATGTGGATGCAGTGGTGGACGTACCGGCAGCAGATAAGATGTCGATTTTAAGGATAAAACAAAAAGATATTAGCCAGAAATTTATTGATACATTTATAGAAAATTATGCGAAGGATGTAAAGCTGTATGATGGAAGCGTAACCTCTGTACGCATAAAAAGCGATGTAGAAAAGGAAATGGGGGAAATAAAGGAAGCAATGAAAACATGCAGCGAAGAGGAAAAATCCGAATATGAAATAGAACTGGAAACTTTGCAGGAGGAATACGAGCTTTCCCCTGCAGAGTTAAAGTGGGAGGATTATGTTTCGGATAAAAATCTGTACAAAGTCGAGGATATATGTAAAAAGAGAAACAATGCTGTTTATGAGTGGATGAAGGACTTAAATCCGAAAGGAGATGTATTTTATGCCGTAAATGACGGCAAGGACAAAGAGTATATATCTATATATGCACAAAATAGCGACAGCTACGGTAATTGTTTTCGATATAGGAAAAATAAGCATGGATATGAATTTACAGCTTCACAGGCAGTAACTAATACAGCACTTCAAAATATTGATTATGGGAATGACTCTAATACGGTTTGGAAAGCAGGCGGCGATATACCAAAATATGCGTGGGAAGAGGAGGATATATCGGAATATACGGATGAGAAGGCAAGCCTTTCCGAGGAGGAAGCAAAAAAGCAGGCAAAGGAATTGATGGATAAATTGGGGCTTAATGAATTTGATTTTTATGACTGCGGCCTGTACTGTGAAGTGCCGGATATAAGAGATGCTGATGACGAAGAATTTGGATATAGGACTATGTACATTATCAGATATAAGAGAAAGGTGGATGATATATTTGTAACAAGTTATGGAGAAAAATACAGTGAGGGAGAAGAAAACGGAGAGTATACAAAGAAAATATGGTCACAGGAGTGTGTAGAGATTCGGATAAATGATAATGGAATGATTGGTTTTGACTACAATTCCCCTATTGAGATTGTAGAGACGGTGGTGGATCAATCCAATATGAAAAATTTTGATGAGGTAAAAAAGACATTCGAGAAAATGTCTGTTATCACCAATGCCAATGATAACACAGACGGGGTAGAACTCTGTACGAATATAAAAGTGGAACAGGTAATATTAGGATATGTGATGATAAGCGAAAAAGACAATTTCGACACGGGCCTGCTCGTGCCGGGATGGGAGTTTGTTGGATTGACAACACCCGGATATAAGGAGGATAACCAGTTTGTACCTGTAAAAGAGATGCAAAACTATGGAAGTATTTTGACGGTAAATGCCATAGATGGAACGGTAATTGACAAAACATTAGGATATTAGAGTCAGGATTTAACATTAAGATATTAGAATGGTGGTTGCATGAATAGTTTTGAGATAGATTTGAAACGAGCGGTTTTTTCACGGAAATTCCTGTGCGGTATGCTGCTGCAGATGATTATTATTTCTGCAGCGGGGTTTGATTCACAGCTATATCAAATCAGTATTCCCGTAGTTTGTACATTTCCCTACACAACAGCGTGGCTGCAGGACTATCAGAGCGGATATTTGAAATTGTATTTGTACAGGACAAATACGGCTTCCTATATTTTAGGGAAAATACTGGCATGCGGCATAAGCGGCGGATTGTTGGAATTGCTTGTATATCAGGTTTTCATTTTTATGAAAAGAGAAGGTATCATAGAGGGCGTAGGTGTACTTGTCTTTATGTCAGGTATGCTGTGGTCAGTGCTTGCGGCATTGCTTGCCGCTATGACAAACAGCAAATATATAGCTTATGGAGGCGCCTTTGTGATAGATTATCTGTTAATTATATTTTATCAGCGTTACACAAAGGATTTGTATTGCCTCTATCCTCTTGAATGGGTAAATCCACAGCATACATGGATATTTGGGCAGCAGGGAGTGGTGATGCTGCTGGCGGCGATTACGATAATTCTCATACTGATTTATTATGAAATTTTAAGGAGGTGTATGGAGCGTGTATAAAATCAGACAGGTGTGCAGGCAGGTGTGGCTTACGGCAATCTCAAATTTTAGGAGATGGAGAAAAAATCCACAGGTAATTTTATCCTTTAGTATAGGCTTTATTATATGCTACATGCTTTCTGATAAGGTTTTGGATTTTGCAGGCCGCCATGATACAGCACTTCAAATTTTAGAACCGTTTATCTGGACATTTGGGGATGCCATTTCTATACTCCTTATCTCCCTGCCGCTGCTTTTGCTGTTTTCGGATATGCCGAACCTGAAAAATGATGTTCCGTTTTTTCTTGTGAGAATAAACAGGAAAATTTGGCTTTTGGGACAGATTTTATATATGATTATGGCAACCTTTATTTTTGTAGTATTTATATTGGCATCCACATCTCTGTTGGCAGGCTATAAAGGATATACGGCAAATCTGTGGAGTGAGACGGCGGCAATACTGGGGTACTCGGATATCGGGGAAAAAATAGCCGTTCCGGCATTTGTGAAAGTATTGGAATTATCCTTTCCCTATACATGTACACTGCATATATTTGGGTTGATGCTTGGTTATTCGGTGATGCTTTCAGGTATTATTCTCTTCTTTAATCTCTGCCGGGGAAATGGAGGCATGATTGGAGGAATTGTATTTAGTGGATTTGGATTGGTTCTCAATCCTCAGGTTGTGGCAAAATGGTTTTCTATTTCCGGGGAGAGGCAAAATATTGCCAATATTCTCTTTGGGTGGATATCACCCTTAAATCATGCCACATATTATATGCATAATTTTGGATATGACAATCTCCCTAGGTTATGGGTTTCGTATCTCATATTTTTGATAGGCAGTATTTTTCTCTTTGGATTGTCGTTTTTCAAGATTAGAAATTATACTTTTTCTTTTACCGGAACACAAAAATAATAGGTAAGGCGATATTTGACGGATTTTGTGAATCAAATTGTTTTCCTTCCGTCGGCTAATCATTTCAGTGAGCCTTTTAAAGCAGAAATCGTTTTCAGATGAGCTTCAACGATTTCTTAAGTCTCACTTCCATAGCCTCCAAGTCAGCAAAACATATTTGATTCAAAAATCCTGTTTCAACTTCAAATTTAGAAATTCCAAACTTTAAAGCAAGAGTTTCGCAATTATCTAAAAAATATTGAATATGGAGAGGATGGAAGATATGGATGGAGAGATAGGAGTGGCAGTGGAGCATGTTTATAAGGCGTTTGGCAGGGATAGCGTGTTGGAGGATGTAAATCTGACGATAAGAAGGGGTGAGATATTTGGTGTGGTGGGCAATAATGGCAGTGGAAAAACGGTATTGATGAAATGTATTTGTGGTTTTATGAAGCCGGATAAAGGCAGGATATATGTGAATGGCAAAAGAATAGGAAAGGAGAGTGATTTTCCGGACAGCCTTGGAATGATAATTGAAACGCCGGGATTTCTTCCCAATTTGAGCGGTTATAAAAATTTAAAAATTCTGGCGGACTTAAAGGCACTCATCGGCAAAAAAGAAATTAAGGAGAGCATTGTGAAGGTGGGTCTTGAGCCTAATATGAGAAAGCATGTGGCAAAGTATTCTTTAGGAATGAGACAAAGGCTTGGGATTGCGCAGGCTATTATGGAAAATCCGGATGTGTTGATTTTGGATGAACCTTTTAACGGATTGGATAAGGCAGGTGTCCGGCATATGCGGAATCTGCTCAAGGAGTTAAAGGCACAGGGCAAAGCAATCCTCCTTGCCAGCCACAATGCACAGGATATTGAAGAATTATGTGACAAGGTTCATGAAATGGAGGATAAATGGGTATGAAAACTTTAAATAGATGCAATGAAAATAGATGTAATAGAAATAGATATAATGAAAACAGATGTAATAGAGATAAATGCAATAGAAACAGATGCAATAAAAATAAATGGATTGCGGCTGTGCTTGTCTTTATGATGGTGTTTAGTATGACAAACGTCTTTGTAAAAGCAGATGATAACCCTGAAACATCTTTGTCAGCAAAACCTTTGTCAGTGGCATTGTCACTGGATAACGAGAATAGGTATGAGGGGATGGATAAGAGTTATTCACAGGGGTATGTTCCACGGGTGGAAAATGGCGTGGCTTACATTGTAGTTCCCATATTGTGCAGCGGTGATTTGGAAAATAACTCCTTAACGGTATCGCTTAATCTTGGGGATACCCAGAGTATGCCTTTTGTATGTAAAAATTATGAGAAGACACTGCATCTTCAAAAATCAAAAGTAAACGACAATGCATCTGTGGTGCAGGGATATGTTGCCGCCTTTGGGCTTGAGCTTCAAAAGGACAGAAATAACGGAAGTTATCCGGTAGTATTGTCTGTTGCGGGAGTGGATAAGGAGGGAACACAGGTCATGCAGGAATTTACGGTATATGTAAATATAACCGATGGCAAAACCCTAAAGGATGAAGACAATGAGGGCGGCAGCACACCTAAATTTGCACCGAAGGTACTGGTGAAGTCATATAAATTTTCAAAGGACAAGATTGAGGCGGGGGATAAGGTAAAGGTGGATATTACCCTTGTCAATAAGAGCAAAGAAGAGGCGGTAAAAAATATGACGGTTGTGTTAAAGGAGCAGGGCGAATTTTTTACACTTTTAAATAAGTCCGACAGCAGATATGTAGATGAAATAGCCGCAGGAGATAGTGTTAGAGTGTCATATCGTTACAAGGTAAACGCCTCCACGCCTCAGGGAGCATATAATTTTGAGGCAGCCATCGATTACAATGATACAAAGGGAGAAGCATACAATGCACAGGGAACGGTGAAATGCAATGTGATACAGCCGGCACGGGTGCAATTTGATGCTCCCAATATTCCGGAGCAGGCAGAAGTAGCAGATATATTGGATACACAAATACAGGCAATGAATTTAGGGAGAGGGAAAATATATAATGTAAGAGCTGTGGTAGAGGCGGACGGATTGTCGCCGGAGGGAACTATTTTTATCGGAGATATAGAAGCGGGACAGACAGCCTCGGGAAATACAAGAATTTATGTGACAAGCTTAAAGGAATCCGACAGCATGTACGGTGAAACAAAAGGAACCATAACGTATTATTATCAGGATGAGTCCGGTAAAGAATATAAAGAGATAAAGGAAATCCATACATTTGTCACAACCGCTTTTAATGGAGCAAAGACAGAGGAAACGGACAAAACAAGTCAATGGTGGATGATAATGGCAGTGCTTGCAGGCATTATTGTTGTTTTGATAACGGTAATAGTGCTCAGGGGCAGAATGCACAGGAGGCTTGCAGATGAAATGGCTTAAAACATTTTTAAAAAGGAGGAGACAGGATGACAGGGTAAAAATAATCCTGATGGTGATATTGCTTGGCAGCTTTATGCTTGCAAATTCCATATACAGGGTAGTAAAGCTGCAGGAGCAGTTGGGTGAAAGGGTGGAATATATATTGGCAGAAGAGGAGCAGATGCCCATCAAGGATTCAGAACTTACAGAGTGGAAAGAATTAGAGCATGTTGTGGCAATTAGCCGGCAGACGGAGGAGATTTTGACTATTTATGAAGGGGAAGAAGCTGTCATGCTGAATTGCATCGGATTGTCGGATGAATATTTATCGGAAGTATATGGCATTGCCGGTAAATCGTCTGACAATACAGCAGCTTACTCAGTGGCAAAGGTGTTTTATCTGAATCAGCAGGCATATGATATGCTGCTGCAGGCAGAAGGTTTTCAGGGAATGGCTTTAGCGGATGGACAAAATGCTGCGGATGCGATAACAATAGAGTATTCCATGGGAGAGGATGAGAAAAAATACAAAGGAAAAATAGTGCCGGCAGAGAACAATATGGGGCAGGATTTGCCTTGTGCATTTTTTAAATCGGATAAGGCAAGCTTAAAAAAGAATACCGGTGGAGTGCGTATCTGTGTAACAAAGGATGATTTGGCGGGAGAGATGAAAAATTATTTTATGGGTAAGGGATATGTCATTACAAACAGTGATGCCATTTATCAGAGAAATTATCAATATGAGATAGAAATACTGCATATAAAATATAGTCTGTTTATAGCGGGATGCTGTTTTTTATTAGCATATAGTATAAAAGTGAAATTTATGTAAACTTTTATTCCGGCTTTTTCAGATTGTTGTTGACAAGAACATAAATTTCCTGTATGACAATATAGTAAAGTGTCTTGCTATCATAATATTATGGTGCGGGCTGAACGGTTATAGTTGGATAACAATTCTGTAGAAGTTATAAAAATAGGGAACTTTTTGGCACTTAAAAGTATCTTTATAAATGACTCATGGAAGAGGAAAGGTAAAATGAATGGAAGCGAAAAAGTTTTGTGAAAACATTGATAAATATAAAGATAATCTATATATTTTAGCATTGTCTATATTAAAAAATGAAACAGATGCGGAGGATGCTGTCAGTAATGCTATTTTAAAAGCATATGAAAATAGGGGACAGATAAGATCTTACCATAAATTTAAACCATGGATGCTGACGATTACAAAAAATGAAGCTTTGAAAATAAAGAAAAAACGATTGTATTTGCCGGGCGATGAGGTAGTGGGAGCCTTGTCAAAGCCGGTTATGGCACATTATGATGAATTGTGGGATGTTTTACAGCAGATGAAAGAGGAATATCGTATCGTTGTTACACTATTTTATTATGAGGGTTTATCCCAGCGGGATATAGCAGAGGTGCTGGGTATTCCGGTAGGTACGGTAAAATCCAGATTAAGCAGGGGGAAAGCAGAACTGAAAGAAGCATTGGAAAGGAGGCATGGAGATGAATAAGTTTGATAGGGAAATTAAAAAGTTATCAAGTAAGTTTGAGGTGCCGGAGAGCTATCATAAAAAAGTGGATGAGATGCTTGAAAAAATTCAGGAGGATAATGTTGCAGTTCCTAAAAAGAAGCTGTCTGTAAAGGCAGCAGTTATTATAATAGCATTTTGCCTTAGTATAACAGGAGTTTTCTTCCTTTTCGGAACGGAAGTGGCAGAGGCAAGCTTTTTGGAGACTTTTAAACAGACCATTATGGATTTTTTTGGAATGAGTAAGAGCGAATCACAAGAGCTGGGAGTGGAAAGCGATAAGCAGGAGGCAGTCAGCAAAAAGGATTTGATGATGGAATTGCAGGAAATAGTAATGGATACACAGAATATATATGCTGTGGTAAAGATTACGGCACCGCCTGATGTGGAATTTAAAAAGGATATGACTTTTGACTATTTTGGTTTTTGCGAGGGTACGAATTATAATGCTTCCAATGTTGTAGCGGGAGCAAGAAGCTGCACTTTATTTGAAGTGTTAGAGAATAAAAAGAATGAAGCAACCTATGTTGTCAGCATTGTCACGGATAAACAGATTGAGGAAGGAAAAGATGTGACAGTATTTTTCCAAAATTTGATTGCGGGTCCGTATGAGGATGAGCCGGAGATACTGGTAGAGGGGATGTGGAGCCTGTCTTTTAGTGCAATTTATACCAATACAAAAGAGATTACGATAAAAGGTACAGATGACATGCAATATTCCTTTGCAGGTACGACTGCGGATATCAAAAAGATAAAACTGCTGCCTTTGGGATTGACATTGGTTTCCGATGTGTCAAAAGTGCCGGTGGATATATTAAACACGACGGATACCCGTTTTGTCATTCGTTTCAAAATGATTGATGGGGATGAAATCATTGTGGAAAGTCCGAATGTAGAAGATAAGGCATTGGTAGCAGGAGGAGAGATTGCTCAATATGAGAAAAAAGGACGAACTTATCAAAAATATGTAGGTCAGTTCAGCAAAGCAATCGATATCAACAAAGTGCTTGGAATCTACATTGCAGATTATTATATACCATTAAAGGATTATAAATGATACTATAACTATATGGATTAAGTACCAAAAATTGAATAAGTCAGTGGAGAAAATAGTTCGGTCAATACAACCATAAAATAAAAAATATGCTGTCAGTTATAACTTAATGGTTATACTGCTACACTAATCGAGACTTCTCATGAAGTCTCGATTTTGTTTTGCTGTATAGGAAACTTCTCGTTTCCTATACAGCAAAGACACTCCGTGGGATAG
>N._stephensi_709_cecum__coassemble_8_pt1 | contig 15558 bp, 14 predicted proteins | sample N__stephensi_709_cecum__metabat2_low_PE_006 | metagenome-assembled genome bin N | reverse complement strand
ATAATCAAATCCTCTACAGCTCCATCTGAATATAAATCTTTATTTTGATAATATTGCAAATCAAATTCCGGTTTGGGATTCAGTTTGTCAATCAATTCTCTATACATCTGTTTCTCCTTCTGCTTTAATGGCGGATTATAAGTAATACGCTTCCTTATTATATCATATAACCAACCGCAAGGTTGATTATAAGTAATACGTTTCCTTATTATATCATATAACCAACCGCAAGGTTGATTATAAGTAATACGTTTCCTTATTATATAACAAAAATAATCTTATGGATAGACTTTTGTTGATATTTTTAGAAAACTATAATAAAATAATAAAATGATTTACAGAGAGGATGAGAATATTTTGAAACTTTTATTTTACCGCTATAACAGCATATGTGAACCGGATATGCTCGCTGCATTCAGAGCTTTAGGGCATACCGTTGTTGAAGAGTGTACCGAAATGGAAAACAAAACTTTTTCTCCAAAAGATTGCATCCAATTAGTAAGTTCCATTTTATTAAAAGACACTTTTGATTTTGTATATAGCGTAAATTTTTATCCAACCTTATCCGAGATTTGCAAAATCTTTCATATACCTTATATTTGTTTTATTGTGGATAGCCCTGTCTTGGAACTGTATTCCAGTTCCATTCAAAATCCTAATAACCGTATTTTTTTCTTTGATAAAATTTTATACGAGGAATTTTATCCTAAAAATCCTTATGGTATTTTTCATATGCCTTTGGCAACAAATATGGAACGAAATGAAAAATCATGTAAGGACATTACACAAAAAGATAAAGAACAATTTTCTCATGATGTTTGTTTTATTGGTTCCCTGTATTCCGAAAAATGTCCTTACAATCAACTAACTAATCTGCCTGATTTTTTGAGGGGATACTTTGACGGTTTGATGGAAGCACAACTGAAAATATATGGATACAATTTTATTGAGGAAATCCTTACAGAACAAGTAGTAGCAGATTTCACAAAACATGCCGGTTCATACCCTTTCCCTGAATATGCCGAACACAACGACAAGGCTGTTTTGGCACATTTATATCTAAATTCAAAAGTGGCAGAACAAGAGCGTTATCGCCTGTTACATACTCTTTCAGAACACTTTCAAGTAAGTGTTTACACAAACAGCGATACTTCTTGTCTGCCAAATATTCATAACTGCGGTTTTGCCAATCCTATTTTAGATGCACCTAAAATCTTTCATTTGAGCAAAATTAACTTAAATATAACCGCAAAGCCTATCCGCAGCGGCTTATCCCAACGTGTCTGGGATGTATTAGGCTGCGGCGGCTTTTTGATTTGTAATTTCCAACCCGAAATTACAGATTACTTTGAACCCGGTACAGATTTAGAAATATATGACAGTGCAGAAGACTTGCTGATGAAGGTGGAGTATTACCTTCATCATGAAGAACAGCGCCGGCAAATTGCACAAAACGGCTATCAAAAAGTCAAAAAACACCACACCTATATAACACGCATACAGCAAATATTAGACATTGTATTTCCCTTCTAATATTTTTTTACCTTACTGTATTTTCCATATATTTTTTTCTTTCCCACTTTTTTGTATGCCCTGATTTTTACATACCATTTCTTTTTATTTTTTAATTTTAATGTAACTTTACACCCTTTTACATTCTTTGTTTTTGCTTTTTTAAATTTAGAGGAATTGGAATATTTTATTTCATATCCTGTTACCCCTTTCACCTTGCCCCACTTTAATGTCAACTTTTTCCCGCTTCTCTTGCCTTTCTTTATTTTCGCCTGAGCCGGAATAATCTTAAAGGTTGCTGTCCGCTTGCCTGTGTAATTTCCTATTCCAGTGATGGTAACCTTCGCTGTCCCTATCTTTTTATTATTAGAGTAGGTCACTGTATAATCTTTCCCTTTTGCTAATGTTTTACCGTTGTATTTCAACGTCACGGAAGGCTTGATTTTCTTTCCTGTATAGTTTTTTGTGGCAATCGTTTTCAGAGTTACCTTGCCAATAGATACCTTGGAATTATTTTGATTGACAGGTTTCTGTGTCTGTGTATTTTGTGTATTTTTATTCGTATCGCTTACATCTGTTGATGGCTTTGTTGATTCATCCGGTTTTGTTGGATCCTGCTCTTTTCCTTCCTCCTCCTTGACTAATTCTGCCTGAAATGTAAACTTTCCAACCTGTTTCAGTTGTGTACTCAATTTTACATAATATGTACTTCCCTGTTTCATTTCCACTTTCACATCAAAATTCGACTCTCCCTCCGATGTTTTTTTAACCACCTTCATATCCGAATCGTACAATGTCATATATACATAATAAGCATTGTATGACTTCCATTGATATGTGCCGTCCTCCTCAGGCTGTATTTGATAAAACAAATCCTGTGTCTTATCTCTTAAAACCCCCTCTGTGATCTGAGTGATATCTATTTTCGTTACATCAGCCTGCTTCAAATCCGTTCCTATGCATAATAAAAAACTGCCATTCTTCATCCCATCCGCTGAAGAAATTTCTATATAATAAGTGGTATCTTTGTCAAATTCCGTATACACAAGAAAACCATTTTGCATATCAGCTTTTCCATAATGGTATAACTCCAAACCTTCCTCTCCCTGCATATATATCTCCACTTTCAAGTCATTCAGGCACTGACACTCCCCCTGTGCTATGCATTCTTCACATATACACTCCTGCCTGCATCCATCCGGATTGCCACAGTAATCCTTTGAAAATACACTATAATATCCGGATTCTTTTGGTTGAAAACATACCCGTACGCTTTTTTCTTCCTGCGTAATTGACTTTGCGATTCCGTCTATATTCGTATTTTCCAAAATCTCCTGACTGCTTTCAAAATCCTCCACCGTTGGCGCCAGTTTGACACCAAGCTGAATTGTCCCGGTTGTACTGGTAGCAGCTAAAAATTGTACCTCCACATAATACGTAACACCTTCCTCAAGCTGATAGTACAAAGTACACTCTTTGTCCACTCCGCTGGCGGCATCACCTATCCGTCCTCCTGAATTATACAAAGTGATAGTATTTGAATAATCAGCTTTAGCATAAAATATATATTCCTTCGTCTGTTCCGGTACAAATTTATATCTTGCAAAACGGCTCTCCTCCCGATATGACTCTAACGCAGCTTCTACCGGTTGATCTATTTCTAAAATTTTCTCATTCTCCACTGTTTCCGCTTTTGCCTGCAGCATATCCTTTCTGCATAAAATCATACCTATATACAGGAAACAAACCAATATTTTTATTCTTTTTCTTTTCAAACATTTCACCGGAAACAACCTCCTCTTAATCTTTCACAATTTTCACAACAGTGCTTTAATATTTATCGGCATATTATCTAAAAAAACAAATAAAAATAATATTTTTCCAATATTACTATTAAGCAATAACCCCAAAAAACCGATAACCCATTTGTAAGAGAGGTGAAATCATGAAAAATCATGAAGGAAAGGCAAAAAATGGTAATCGCAAAAGCATTGCTTTAATTGTATTATCCATTGTTGTCATACTATTGATTGGATTGGTTGTTTTTTTATTAGTAAACAAACAGGATTCCAAAAAAGAGGATGGCATAACGATCCAGACGACTCAGGATCCGGAGGCGATGATTGTAGACGATGATAATGCGGATGATATTATGGAGAGTCTGCAGAAGGATAGCGATGATACAATGTTTAACTGCCGCATGTCTCATACTTGGACATTTGAAAATGGCAAGGCAAAATCAGAAAATGCTTATGTTGCCAATACAGATTATAATCATTATGCCATTTACTTTGATGTTCAATTAACAGACACACAGGAGACCATTTATACCTCTTCACTCATTCCGGTTGGTTCCGAGATTAATGGATTGACCTTGGACAAAGAACTGCCTGCCGGTGAGTATCCTGCTTCGGTTAATTATCATTTAGTGAACGATGATAATCAGGAGGTTAGCTCAGTAGGTTTCACCATAACAATTCAAGTACTTCATTAAAATAATGCATGAATGCGTACTTGAATGCACTCAGCAAAACAATTTCAAGGAGGAATGTTCATGAACATGAAAAAGAAATTTTTATCAACCTTATTAACAAGCGCCATTGTAGTTTCCGCTATGCCAATGTCGGTATTTGCTGATGATCCGAACCAAGGCTCAATAGAAGGCGGTTCTACAGTTCTTGCTCCAACAGAAATTATTGATGTCATTGTACCTACCAAGTTTGACATTGCTTTTAACCCTGTAGGTGTAACAGTTACTGATAAAACTTCCGGTTATTATAATAACTCAGCACAGATTTTATCCGGAAGCTATGTAATTCAAAATCGAAGCACTGTACCTGTTGAGCTTGATGTGGCTTTTAATGTTACTTCAGAAACCGGTGGTGCCAAAATGGCTACCGCTGCTGACGTAGCTGCTGATGATGCAACAGCAGACTCAACGGCTGTTCCACAGTTTTCTTTGGATGTAGTAACTACTGCAACTACCCAGACATTAACAGATGCTAAACTTGCTGATAAATCAAATTTGGACGATTTGAGCACGTATGTAGAAGGTACAAATGTACGTCCAAATAAGAATGCTAACAGCAAAGAGAATACTGCACTGAAATTAGGTAAATTATCCACCACGCCAATTGCTTTAACAGATGTTACAAAAGCACAAGATACTGCAAAAGCAACAACAGTAAAATTTGTGTTAGCTGCAGGACCATATACTACAGAATATCAAAAAGCAGAAGATGGTACAGAATCTGTAAAATATGTAGCAAAAGGTACTGCTTTTGATGGCGTTGGATTTACTTTTACCGGTACAACTTCCACTTCTGCAAAGAGATGGACAACTGCAATTGCAGGCAAAGCTACACCTAAAGTAGCTGCCACCTATACTTTGAAGGAAATGACAACCAGTGCATATTCTAATACTAATTTAAGCCTGACATCAAAAGCAGTTATGGTTGATGCAAGCAGCTATACTGATATTGTTACGATTACACGAACACTAAATACAGACAAAAAAAGTGTTAAAACTCTAGCAGCTACCTATCCTAAAGTTGGAACTAAAGCCGGAACAAATTATATATTTGCAACAGCTCCTTCTGTTACTATGAAAAATGATGCACCAACAGGCAATGCAACTCTGTTAAGCTTAAAACCTAATTCCAAAGCTGCAAACATTGCCATAACCGAGTTGGGAACATACACTGCTGCAGTTGCTGCAAAGCCTGCAACTGATACGGAAGCTGCAGTCGCTGCTGCTGATGCAACATTTTTATTTAGTACAGATGTTGCTACTAGTCCTTTGGCACAGATGGATGCAGATGGTAATTCTGCTTATCCGGACGGATTATATCAAGTTACGATTGGTAAACAGAACTTCATGTTAAACATAACTTCTAAATAATCCATTATTTATAACAAGAATTACAAAAGGAGATGGTAATGAACCATCTCCTTTTACATTTTCTTTTTTTATAATGAAATCAAATGTAAATAGCTGTTTTTGATTCTTCTCCAGTCATCCACAGACAATTTCATTTTTATTGTTCTCAATATAAGCAATTCTACCTGATGCAATTCCTCCAAATGGGAGTTATTTTCAAAATCCGGAATCGTTTCAAATACTTCTCTTTGCATGGAACAAAGAGTTTCATAAGGAATCTCATCCATCCTTGTAAAAAATATATTAACTGTATTGATATAATACAACCTCAAAAATTCAAAGTCTATTTCATCCTTATATTTTTCATAAAATCCACGTTTCTTTAATTCATGTAATTTCATTTTTTCTATTATCAAACGGTCATTATGATGTGTTGCATTTTTTTGCATAATGGTAGAATTGTTGTTGATTGTATAATGATAAAAAACTTTATCTATCACATAATAGCTTTTCATATAATACTGAAGCAATGCTCCAAAAAAGTTATCTTCATATGCAAGATTTTCCGGAAAATAAATATCATTTTCCATAATCAATCTTTTAGAATACAGCCCTGACCATACCCCTCCCGGCAAACCATAAAATTCTTCTTTTGATACTTCACACAAAACATCCATTTCCCCTCTATATATCTCTCCCATATCATAGCGCTTTCCCTCTTCATCCTCTCTTTGGTACATACAACTTACCACATCTGCTCCCGTTAAGATTGCTTTTTCATATAATGTTTCATACATGTCCGGCTCTATCCAATCATCTGAATCCACAAAACCAATGTAATCCGCACTGGCATACTCCATCCCTATATTTCTTGCAGCCCCCTGCTTTCGATTTTCCAAACAATGAATGACAAGAATAGAATCCGGATACCTTTTTTCCCACTGACAAAGCTTTTCATATGTAGCATCTGTAGATGCATCATCTACAAAAATTAATTCTAACTTATCTATTCCTATTGTTTGGTTTACTAAAGAATTTATACATTTATCAATATATTTCTCTACATTGTAACAGGGCAACACTACACTAATGCATTTCATCCGCTCTTCTCCTTATATGTCCTCTATATCCTCGCAAGGATAATTCTCCATTCCTTCTATACAAGCTCCATTTGAAATATTAACAATCTTTACATTCTCTATATTTCGTATTCTTCTTTCTATCCAATGTCGGTAAACATTGAAATTTTTAGCTGTTTCAATCCATTCTCCTTTTACAGACTTTACCTGCTCCAAGCCTTCTCTCTGCACATCCGCTGCATCCATCGTATCACTTGCGTGTGTTTTATGATAGGTATATGCCAAATCCAAACCAAGACAAACCAATTTCGCACATCCTAAACGTATGCACACATCTATTGCCGTGGTTGATACTGAACCTCCCGTCTCATACATTTGATAATGATATTTATTGGCAAGCTCTTCTGCCGGCTCATAACCCTTCTGCAAAATCATATATTTTGCACCGGTATACCTTTGTGCTATCTTATCATTCACAGTTGACATATAAAGAAGCGGTATATCTTTTAAATCAACATCTGCAATCTGCTCATAAGTTCTTTCCTGAGGGTCGGTAATAATGACATAATCCGGTATAATATGCCTGTTTAACAATTTTTTTATCACTGTACCTACTGCCAGCACCAAATATTTCTCTTTATGTTCTCGCAGCCACTCACACGTATGATCCAATGATGGACCTCCTGCCACTAAAATAACAGATTGTTTTTCAAATTTCCCTCGCAACTCATCTACATTTTGTACCTGTTCTAACGACCGGGTATTCCAATAAAAGTTCTCATCTAATAACTTTCCCTGACTTTTCATTGTACTTATATTCATAAAATATTCTTCTAACATTTCTTTATATACGCTTTTAGGCAAACGTCTAAGCGAGGGAGCATGAATAAAAAAATATTCTCCATTTGATGGAATATGCTTCATCAAAACAGAAATATTACTGTCTAAAATCATTTCCACCCTATCATCACACAATATAGATGTTAGCTCTCTATGATGCAATGCCACATCCAATAGCTTACTGTCAAATTCCAATACTTTAATGTGGATATTTTTACTTTTTTCTAACAATGCTTCTATATGATAACCAAAAGCAAAACCAAAAATAACATAGGATGACACTTTTTTATCATAATATTCATCTGCCCACAATTCTGCCTCTTTGTAAGGATTTTTATTGCTGTGAAGATAGAATCTTTCCTCTCCCATACATACTGCTATTGTCGGACTTCCAATAGATGTTGGCTCCACTTCATATGAATAAACCTGTTCCTCTGATAATAGCTCGGATTGTAATTTTTCCCACAACAATGGTCTGCTGTTTGATAATCTCTCTTTATTGTTATGATAAATTTCTTCCTCATAGCTTTGATCGCCCACATTTTCTATGGATACCATTTCTGTCAATATATATTCCTGAATTTGATAAAGCCATGGTATCCATTGGCTTTCCAATAAATCTGCCAAAAAAATAGCATCTTCCTGTTTTTGTGTCTGCATAAATAACTGACATATCTCCTGAATTGCCCCTTCTTGAATTTGCAGTTTTTCGCTCACTTTAATCAGCATATTATAATTTTTCATAAATTCATCAAAAAATTTTTTCAAGCTTATAAACCCCATATAATGATTTTGTCTGTACAGCAATTCGGCACACACTTCCGCTTTTCGTATCAAATTTTTTATCTCTTCTATTTCTCCATATAATTCCATGTTCCATTCCTCTTATATGATTGCTGCTGTTTCTATGATCTGCTTCAACCGGCTTTCATAATTAAATTCCTGCACCACTCTCTCCATTCCCCTTTGTGCAATTTTCTTCCTCTCTTCCTCATGCTTCAAATAATACTTTATCTTTTCCACACATTCTTCTCCCCCCGAGTAATACACAAACTCTTCGTCCGCCACAAAATACTCATATAACTCCTGCTGATAATTAGAAAGAAGAAATCCGCCCATTCCTATAATATCCAATGCTCTCTGGGGTATTCCACTACGAATGCTGCGTAGAGAAATATTCAAATTGATTTTTGAACCAATAAATATATATGGCATTTCTTTATAGTAATCTACCTTTCCCATATTACATACATAAGGTAACTGCGGTGTCTCATGATAGGTGTACAATTTTGTCTCAAAGAACTTGGAAATCCGCTCTAAAAGTCTTGTTCTCTCCATATTCGCCAATTTTCGTCCTAATACATAATGGGCATATACATATGTTGGTGAAAGCAGCGTATTTTCTATGGAGTAGGCATAACTCTCCTGCAGCTCCTGCAGCACCGTTCCCTGCAGCATTTCCTCCAAAAAAAAGTACCCTTGAATCTTTAACTGTGCCTCCAATATCGCTTCCAAATATCCCTTTGTATAATCACTCATCTTTTCTGTATGGGCAAATAAATCAATCTTTTCATCATACAGGCTGCCAACAAAGGATACCTCGCCTCCAAAGTGTTTTCTTTTTTCTTCGTCCATCTGCTCCCTCATTCTCCGGCACCGCTGTACATTCACAGCTAATGGCAGATGGTGAACAGTTTGTACTCCCTTTGACTGCAGTTCATCACATGTATACCTGTCAAACAAAAATACCTCATTACATGGATTTTCAATAGATAATGAATACAATGATGTCTGTGGACTATCATATACCCATGACACATATTTCACATGAAATCGATTGCAAACATTAGAAATAACAGGAAAATAATTAAAAGAAAATACAAAATCCACCTTCACTTGTGACAATGCCTCCTCAAAAGCATGGATAAACACCTCATCATTCCTGTTTTTGCTATGGTCAAATTGATATGTAATCACTGAGATATTATGTTTCTGCATTATTTCTATCATATCCTGCTGACCATATGCCGGCCAATCCATTACCAATACTCTCATTTCCTTCTCCTATATGCTTCTTCTCATTCACTAATCGGCAATTCTTTGTATAGTATTTTCCCCGCATCATTCTTCGGTATTTCCTTCACCTGCATACTTACAAATGCACTGGGATGCAGTCCCGTTTTATGTGATAAAAAATGTTTCATCTCATTTCCTATTTCTTTGTCTTCCCATTGACTATCTATATAGTAAATACACAGCTTGTCATCCGTTCCGCCACAGGCACATTCCACCTGTGAAAATTCATTTTTCAACATTCTTTCACATTCATCTAAATTTACTCTGTTTCCAAATATTTTTAAAAATCGCTTTTTTCGTCCTACAATATAATAATAGCCATCCTCATCTCTTTTTGCCATATCGCCGGTTATCAGTTTTCCTCCACGCTCGTCTCCGGTTTGCAAATCCTCCGGTTTTTCCGCATAACCCAATGTGACATTAGGTCCGTAATAAACAAGCTCTCCTACTGTATTGGCTTGCTCTATCACATGTTCCTCTGCATCAATCAGTTCAAACCTTCCTCCGGGTATGGCAATTCCCATACTGCCATACTTTTCTAAAGATTTATCATAAGGCAGATATGCCATCCTTGCAGTGGCTTCCGTCTGCCCATACATTACTACAAAGTGTTTTCCCTGTTCCTTTGCATACTCTGCAAATTCCCTGTGAAGTTCCGGCGGCAGCTTTCCGCCTGCCTGTGTCATCGTGCGAAGGCTTGGCAGCTCCATCCGAAAAAAACGCAGTCTTTTTAACATTTCATAGGTATATGGAACACCGCCAAAAGAAGTTGCCTGTTGTTCTTTAAAAAAATCCCAAAATTCTTTTTGCAGTATTCCTTTCGTTGTCATACAAATAGTTGCTCCTACCTGTAAATGACTATTGATAATAGATAACCCATAGGTATAATTCATTGGAAGAGTGGTAATAGGCCGCTCCGTGGCATCCAATTCTAAATACTCGGCAATCGCCTGTGCATTGGATTGGATATTGCTGTAGCTTTGTTTCACCAGCTTGGGACTGCCTGTACTCCCTGATGTTGTGAGCAGTAATGCAAGTTCACTGTGCAAAGAAATTTCTTTTTTTTCTTTTCTCTCCAGCAAAATATATCCATATTCCTCATACAGTTCTAAATACTCACTAAAAATATTCCTATCCTCTAAAGGCGCAAAGACATAAGAAGGCTGATAGCGGTTCAGCAATTCCTGATTCAGCTCTTTATCAATCGTATGATTCAACAGTAATACCACAACGGAATGATACAGACATGACACATAGCTGCACAGGCTTCCCACTGCATTTTCACAGTAACAGAATGCCAAACTTCTTTTTTGTATCAGTGTTCCTATTTTCTTTGCAAAATTTTCCACATCCTCATAGGTCAGTGCGAGTCCTGTCTCATCCACTACCGCTGTATGCGTTTTGTAACGAATCAATCCATTATAAAAACATGTTTCCATCTTTTCCTCCATATCTACAAAATCTTAATTGCTCTGGAAAGCGTTCTCACAATATCATATCCATCCCATATAACTCCCATATCCAATGCCTTTCCAAAAGGAACTGCCCTGTCAATGCCCCGCAAACCGCTTTCTCTTAAAAACAAATTTATTTCTTCTTGTTTTACACCAAATGTAAGCATTGTCTGGCTTTTCGGTGAAATTACATTCTGCAGCCACTTTAAATTTCCAATAGAACATTGAAAAAACAAACCAAAGCTTCCCCTTAATTCCTCTAAATCCTCCGGCAGTTCATTTAATGTGACTATATACAATAAATTGCCATATGCATCTTTCTCCATCTTTTTTATATCATTGCGTTCCATAGCCAGATGACAAAGCCGGGTATATTTATCTACCACTTTGATATCTTCTAATACATACTTTTGCGCCTCCTCATACACCGCCTGCCAGAATATCGCTTCTGCCTGCTCTGTCTGTTCTCCCAGCCATAAAATACAATGAGGGGTAGAGCAGGCATTCTGGTCCATCAGATAAGTATCATTGTAAAAATCCTTTGCCAGCCGACATAGTTCTTCATGGGAAGCATTTACTACTGCTTCACTTTGTATGACCCCAAAGGAAAAACGGTCTGCGAACACTACCTCCACCGCTTTAGGAGGCATAGAAGATTGTCTCAGCATATGGATTGTCTCATCCCCTCCCCAGACAATTCTGCCATCACAAATACCGGAGTAATAATCATTGATTTCTTTGCTTCTATCGTATCGAATAAATTGTGTGGTTTCTCTAATTTCTCTATACTTTTCTTCCTGCAGCACAGACTCTATTCCCTGACACAGTATTCTCGCCTGTGGAAAATCCTTAGAAGGCAATCTTACAATATTAGAATTGCCCGACAGCAAACCAAAAAAATAGGAAAACGCAAAATTCACCGGTACATTGGAAGGTGTAATGTGAAATAATAATCCTCTTCCCATATGAAGCATTCCGTCTTCAAACTGTTCCTGCATTTGAATCAGATTCCCTTTGCGGCACCAAAATGCTATCGACATTACATCGGCATACTTGGCAGCCTCTTTATTATGGCGCAGCCATTTAGATAAATCATCCAAAAATTCCAACACCACTACATCATATGCCTGCCTGACCATTGGTTTTGGTTCCTTTTCCCCCAACACAATCTGTACTTTTTTATTTTCGCTCATAAGTATCACTGCACCCCCTGACTTCTGCCTGTTTTATCCTGCCGTAAATCCGGAACGTCTTGCCACATCTTCCACACGGGCAATCATCTTCCCCTATTATTTCTCCCACATCCTCCGACAAAATACTGTGTCCCGGATAACTCTCCGGCAGCACAGATACTAATTGAATCAACCCCTTCTCGCCTTGCCTGCACAAGGAAAAATCTTTTGGATTGCGAATAAATATATCCGAAAAATTAGAAGCATGCAGCCTGCCATGCTCACATTCCATAAAAATAGAGCCTGTCTGTTCCACCATTCCATAATAATTATATACTTTTTCAATTCCACATACTCGTTTTAGCTCTTTTTTATAAGTTTCATTATCTACAGCCTCTGACTGCAGCTTTTTGAATCCCCCACCATGAAGTAGTATTCCTTTAGATAAATCCACAGAATGCTCCGCAGCAGATGCTAATGTCTTATAAAAGTGTTCCCATATCATAAAGGTAAACCCAAAAAGAAAGATATTTTCCTCTTTATGCTTTTCTAAAAATTCATACACAGTATCAAAGTCCAAATTCATATTTTCATCTAATGCATAAGTCACATCATAACCAAGCATGGAAAAGCCCAAAATCCCAGCTCCTCTTGCCGAAAACAGCTTCCTGTTTTTCACCACATTCTTACTGTCAATAATCAGCATTGGCAATCTTTTCTTTCCTAAAAATTCAGAAGTAATCTTCACCAATGCCTTTGTCTGATTGGTGGAGGTAGCCTTGTCCAAATAGATTTTGGATACCTGCTGCCCGCTTGTTCCGGAGGATGTCATAGTCTTCACTACTTCTTCATCTTTAACACTTTTTAGCTCACTCTCTTTAAAAAGGCGAACAGGAAGAAAAGGATATTCCTCTATCTTATGAGTTTTATCCATAGAAAAATTAAACTGATTTAATAAATTCGCATAAGCAGTACAATTTTTTTCATGCTTTTCGGTCAACTCCTGTATTCTTTTTTGATAGTATTTTGTTTTTTCCTGATGATTCATGGAATAAGGATTCTGTTCCCATAATTCTTCCATCTCTTCTTCCCCTTCCTATATGCAAATATATAATTGCAGAATATTTTTCATAGAAAAAAGATTGTAGAAACCCCACAATCCTTTTCTCTTGCATTCCTAGAACTGTATGCCATATTTTTCCAAAATTTCTTTGCCTTTCTCATAGGAACTGAAATCAATAATATCATCTGTCTCCATCATAATATCAAATGCATCTTCCAATTCTGCAACTAAGTTCATATGACCTACCGAATCCCAACTTTCTATACTTTGATATATTAACTTTTCATTCAGCATGTCTGCTGTAATTTCTAACACTTCTATAAATGCCTGATTATATTTTTCAAGATTACTCATATTGTTTATTCTCCTTGTAAATTTTTATATCTATACCAATATTTTATCTTTCATTTGCACTGGTGTCAATCTCTAAACTGCAATAAAAAAAATTTCAAGTAAACATTGAGGCTGAATAATATATTTTAAAAATGACATTTTTGACATCATGCTTTTTCTATGCTAAAATAAAAATAAACAGGAGTATTACTTATGTCAAAAAAAATTGCAATTATCACTGGAGGTAATCGTGGAATTGGCAAGGCAACAGTTGAAGAATTTTTAACTCAAAACTACCTTGTATATTCCATCTCCAGACACCCATCTGAATATCCTGATGTTATCTCTATAGAAGCAGATGTCCGAGATACATCCACAATCAAACAAGCATTTCTTGATATTTACAAGCAGCACGAGCGGATAGATGTTCTTGTAAACAATGCCGGAATTATGGATGATGCCCTGATTGGTATGATTTCTACCGATAAAATGACAGAGCAATTTCAAATCAATGTATTTTCTACTATAGAATTAACGCAGCTTGCGGTACGTTTTATGAAACGAAAAAAATCAGGATGTATTATCAATGTGGCTTCCATTATTGGAATAAACGGAAATGCCGGACAATCTGTATATTCAGCAACAAAAGGTGCTGTTATCTCTTTTACAAAATCTGCCGCAAAAGAGCTTGCCCCTTATGGAATCCGGGTAAATGCAGTAGCTCCTGGCATTATTGACACCTCTCTTATACAAAATGTACCAGATGCTGCCATGCAAAAACGCATCTCCCAAATCGGAATGGGACGAATAGGAACACCGGAAGAAATCGGAAAGACCATTTCCTTTTTGGCTTCCGAACATGCCTCCTATATCAGCGGACAAATTTTAGGAATTGATGGATGTGCCATTCTGTAAAAACGATGAAATAGAAAGGAAATGTCTTTATATGATATCTTTACGACCTATTTTGGAAGAAGAGCTTGAAATGATTATGCATTGGAGAATGCAGCCAAATATCACTAAATTCATGTATACTGACCCCCTGCTAACTTTGGAGCAACAGCTTGCATGGTTTCAGAAAAGCAAACAAGATACTCAAACTATTCATTTTATGATTGAATGCGATGATAGCCCCATTGGCATACTAAACATTACCAATATTGACCGAACTCACCAAAGATGTGAATGGGGATATTATATTGCAGTGAATGAAAAACCACCTCTCCAACAAATTCTTGCCTTAGAATGGAATGTGTATGATTATGTTTTTTACACTCTCGGTCTGAATAAAGTTTGCGGTGAAATCTTTGCTTTTAATAAAGCAGTGATTCGAATGCATCAAATGTGCGGCAGCACAATAGAAGGAACACGAAAAAATCATATCTATAAAAATGGTCAATTCTATGATATTGTTGAAATGGGAATTTGCAGGGAAGACTGGGAGCAACTGCGCAGCAAATACAATTATGAAAAGATTTCTTTTCAAACTCCGGAATATTTTATACAATAACATGCCTATCCTTTCTCTTATGCATACAAATATACTAAAGGACTGCTATCAGGAACAATATTTCCTTAATAGCAATCCTTTTATTTAGATATGCTTTAATGCCACTCTCAGCTCTTCCACTCCCAGCCACTCTACATTAGTACCGGAATTATATTCAAACCCATCTCCTACCGGCTTGCCTCCCGGCATACGGTTCTGCCTGTTATGCCAAGTGTAATTTGGATAAATGATATAATGCTTATCATATTCATAAGTAGAACGGGAATCATCTTTCGTCACCATCACTTCATGCAGCTTCTCCCCCTCCCGGATTCCAAATTCATCAATCGTACATTCCGGAAGCATTGCTTTTGCCAAATCTCCAATATGAAAAGATGGAATCTTGGAGATATAAGTCTCACCGCCTTTTGATTCCTCCAATGCCTTAAATACTAACTGAACTCCCTGTTCTAAAGTAATCCAGAATCGTGTCATGCGCATATCCGTAACCCCTAAAACAGTGCCACCCTCTTTTATAATTTTGTCCCAAATTGGAATGACCGAGCCACGGCTTCCCGCTACATTTCCATAACGCACTACAGAAAATACTGTTCCCTTTTCTCCACTATATGCATTGGCAGCGATTCTGGATTACTTTAG
>N._stephensi_709_cecum__coassemble_7_pt1 | contig 18114 bp, 18 predicted proteins | sample N__stephensi_709_cecum__metabat2_low_PE_006 | metagenome-assembled genome bin N | reverse complement strand
TGATATGTTATTCTCAAAAACGCCTTGTGAGGAGAACGGATTCAAAGGATTTGACTATGAGAAACTCTGCGTGATGGTTTTATATTTCGCTCATAAGGGCTCAGAACTGCTGAAGACCAAGCTGATGAAGCTGCTTAATTATTCTGATATGATTTTCTATAAAGAGAATGGAATATCAATATCCGGGTTAAAGTATGCACATCTTCCTTATGGACCGGTACCGGATAATTTTGATATGATTCTTGGACGAATGGCAGCAGATCATATTGCACATATCGAAGTCTCATACGATAATGGTTATGAGAAGCATCAGGTAGTAGCGGAATGTGAAGTGCCAAAAGGAATTCTTTCAGAGGAAGAAATCCATGTTCTTGAGCGAATCTATGAGAAATTTAAGGATTTTGGATCAGTTGATATTTCTGATTACTCCCATAAAGAGAAAGGGTATATGTCTACGAAGAAGGGTGAGATTATTTCTTACGCTTATGCTAAAGATATTGAACTGAATTAATAAGTATTAAACACATAGACAGCAGCTTATCGGTAGTACTCCGGAAGGCTGCTGTTTTTCTGCCAGTCTTTCTTTTAAAAGATATATCATAACTATTACCTCTGATTAGGATATTCGGATTATGGAAGCATAGGGGAATGGGGAGGTTGAAAAATTCTTGTTGATTACGAGTTGGAACAATGGTAAAGTTAAGTTGGGACAATTATTAGATGATGTATAGCGAAATGTTGATATGAGATTTGGGGGTATTAATCCGAGCCAATATGCAAAGCGTTATATTTATCAGAACGGAGAGCATGTAGAATATTATGACATAGAATGTGATAAGAGCTTATGAAAACATATAAGAAATATTGGAGATAAAGGTGATAATATGCAGATTTTTGTAGATGCAGATGCGTGTCCGGTTGTTGGTATAGTAGAGAACATAGTGCAAAGACACAATATTCCAGTAACACTGCTTTGTGATACGAATCATATATTACAATCCGATTACAGTGAAGTGATTAGTGTGGAAACCTTTGAAAAGCTTGTGCTGATAGCATTGGAAAGGTAAGAAGAATGGTATGGGATTTTTTAAGAAGAAAATTGCAGTACAGTCATATGACAGAAAAAATAAGAAGCCTGTCATTAAGTCAAGCATTTGTAATGGTGAACAGGTGGCAGGATTTAAAGATATTCACACAGGTAAGATGGAAGAGGTTATGCTGATTAAAAATCCGGCAGACCTTGATAAGTTCAAGAGGATGTATGGAATAGAGGAAGAAATTACAAAGGAATATTAAGATATGGCAAAGAGCAAGAAGACAAAATGCAAGAAGTGGAACGGAGAAAAGAGGCATTTAAGATTAAGAACAATTATTTGCAAAAAACCATGCTGATATAATGCGATAAAACGCAACTTTGAAGTTTCTTCATGGAAAGGATAATAAAAATGAACATAGAAAGAAATAGATTTGACTATGGTTGCTTTATAGAAGAGAATATATTAAAACAAATGTCAGAAGAGATAAAAAGGAATGTCTTGGGAAAGATAGATTTTAAAAATGGAGTCATTCAAGAAATTGGGAAAGATAGACTCGATAGTGGATATATATTGGATATACGTTGGAAAAAGGATGTACATTTTATTTTGCGTATAAACAGATGGTCCGGAAAATGTTTATACTATGTTTTACGAAACGGAGAGCAGGTTTCAAGCAGCTATTTTAGTAAGAAAAACGAAAATAAGTTTCTGGATTCGATACAGCATTTGGTGGATGAAATCGATAACGGAAATTTTGACCATAAGAAAACTGAAAGTGAGAAGATAGCTGAAATTATCAAAGCAAGAAATTTAACAGGATGTATGAATAACACAAAATGGATGGAATTTATTAAGAGTATAAATGAAGAAATGTCTGTATTGATACCATGTGATTATTTAACTTTATTTGGTAGTGGTCCGTTTTTTGTAAATGGTTTTGATGATGAGCATTTAGGATACAAATTAAAAGCTATCGAATGGGTGAAGGTCAGACCGAAGTTTTATATTAGCAAACACAGAGGAAGATTGACGGAAGATAAAAAAGAGCTTTGCGATGTCGAAGACGAGTTTCTTGGCTTGATGAACAAGTATTCTATCCCATATGAATACGATAGTGAAAATGAAGTATATACCATATATGGATATAAATAAAGGGAGAAAAATCAAGGGATATGATATAATGTTTTTATGTGTAGAATGGCACTCTGAAAGGGAGGCATACTTGGTCATGAAATAGCTAATTTGACTAAATATGAAAGAAAATAATAAAAAAATAGATACAAAAGGTATGCAATTTACAAGGAGAAATATATGCGAAAAGATATAGAGATACGACTGTTATCAAAGGAACATGATTGCGAGAATTATATCAGACTACAAAAGGAAGTATCGCCATTCAGACATATGTTTGACGAAAAAGATTATTGTGATAGGTCTTGGGAGGATATGTTTGCTGAAGGCAGACTTCCATATTCCATTATAAAAACAGAGAACAAAGAATTTTGTGGATATTGTGCCATTAAAAATATTAAAGCTGATAAGCCGGAAATTGAAATAGAATTGCTCGAAAAATTCAGAGGATGTGGTATAGGATATGCTGCATTGTATCATTTAATACATACGCTGACAAGGGAATATGGGATTAAAAAATTTACATATTGTACGGATTCAGATAATTATGCATCACAGGCACTGGTTAGCAAGGTTGGTGGCAGACCGGATGGATTGAAACGATTCTTTTTCTTGAGGGAAAATGAAGTAGAAAATTTTGAGAAAGAAAATATAGGTATGATAGATAGTAAACTGGAAGAGGTGGCTGTGTTATTTGGTGTAGAAGCCAGAGAATTATTATCACATGTGTTGGTTTATTCTATTGACATAGATGATTTTGTGCGGTCAGTGGAGAAAAATAAAGAGGACTGTAATACGTTTTCTGAGACAGAGAAAGTATTAGATCTAGATAATATGTTAAGGAGAAAGTTTGAAAAGATGTATATGGATAACCTTATGGAGAAATTGTATAATATTTATGAGGAGGATTCTCAAAAGGCTCTTGCAAAAATGAAAAAACTGTTGAAAGATGAATTGCAACAGCTAAAGGAGGATTGTAATGGCTGAGAAACAGATTGTTGATGTAATGTGGGATGATACACCTATAGATGTATCTGCGGAAGTGAATTTTATCTGGTCTGTTGCAAATAAATTAAGAGGACCATATCAGAGTGATAAGTATAAGGATGTTATTATCCCTATGACTATTATACGTCGGTTTGAGTGTGCATTAGCTGATACAAAGGATGCTGTACTCAAAAAAGATAAAGATAATCCTGCATATCCTGCAAAAGCGATGTACCGTATTTCAGGATATCAATTTTATAATACCAGTGATTATGATCTCGCTGAACTGGTAAATGATTCGGAACATCTGGCATCTAACTTTAAACAGTATATATTAAAATTTTCTGCAAATGTTCAGGATATTATCAGAAGTTTGGATTTTGAAAAACAGATAGATAAAATGGATAAAAACAATCGTTTACTTAGTGTTGTAAAAGCATTTTCAGAACTTGACCTCAATCCGAGGACGATTGACAACGTAAAAATGGGATACATATTTGAGGAACTTATCCGCAAGTTTTCTGAAAATGCAGAGGCGGGCGACCATTATACAGGCAGGGATGTTATTAAAACAATGGTAAGCATATTGTTGTCAGAGGGGTGTGATGATATTTTCGATGATGGAAAAGTTATTACTATCTTGGATCAGGCATGTGGAACGGGTGGTATGTTATCAACCAGTTGGAACTATATTAAAAGACATAATCCATCTGCTAATATTAGGCTATTTGGGCAGGAAGTAAATCCTGAATCCTATGCAATATGTCTGGCAGAGATGTTGATTAAAGGTCAGAATGCAGAAAATATCCGTTATCAGGACACAATGAAAAAAGATTGTTTTGCAGGCACATCAATGCGTTTTGTGATTGAAAATCCACCATTTGGGACGGCATGGGGAGGTAAAGATGCTGCAGAGGGTGTGGAACAGGCTGTAAAAGAGGAACATAAAAAGGGATTCGCCGGACGGTGGGGAGCCGGATTGCCGGGTTCTGGTGATATGCAGCTTTTATTTATGCAGTCCGCTATTGACAAAATGGATGATGATTACGGAAGGGCAGCTATTATAGAGAATGGAAGTCCCTTATTTTCTGGTGGAACTTCATCAGGAGAGAGCCAGATTCGCCGTTATATGTTGCAGAATGATTTGATAGAGGCGATTATTGCTTTGCCAACAGATTTATTTTACAATACAGGCATATCCACTTATATTTGGGTTTTATCAAAAAATAAGCGGAAAGAACGTGAGGGTAAGGTGCAGTTGATTGATGCATCCGGCATTTATCATAAGCTGCGTAAGGCATTAGGCAATAAGAAAAATGAATTGACACCAGAAGATAGAGTGCAGATTACAAAACTTTATAGTGAATTTAAGGAAAATGATTTATGTAAAATTTATAAGAATGAGGAATTTATGTATAGGGAATATACAGTGATGCAGCCGCTGCAGAGAAGTTATGCAATAACAGAAGAACGGATAGGTCGAATGATTTCCAAAGGAACGCTTAACAATTTATATGATGAGGGAAAGGTGTATGTTTTGGAAAATGTGGTAGAACTCACCGGAAAGGAACAGAAGAAGTTAGAAAAATATTATGAAAATAAGCTTGTTTTTGATGCAATTATAGAGAGATTGCAAACTAATATAAATAATGAAATATATATGTCGCCCGAAGACTTTATGCCGGTTTTGACAGAAGTGTTATCTGGTTTTGATTTAGATAGTAAATGGTTGGCTAAGATTGCAGATGGTCTATCTGTTATGGATAAAAAAGCAGAGATACAAAAAGACAAAAAGGGCAATGTAATCTATGATAAGGAAACGAAAGATACAGAGATTGTAAAATATGAGGAGGATATAGATACTTATATGAAACGAGAAGTGTTGCCTCATGTTCCGGATGCTGTAGCATTTTTTGAAGAGGATTTGGAAAAGAAAAAGCCAGTAATAAAAACGGGTGCAGAGATTCCATTTACACGGTATTTTTATAAGTATCAGGCACCAGTGCCAAGTGAAGAATTGGAAAGGCAGTTTTTGGAGCTTGAACAGAGTGTAAGTGAACAGATAAAAGAATTGTTTGGGGGTGTTTGATTTGCGAAAGATAAAGGATAGTGGGATTGAATGGATTGGAGAGATACCATGTAACTGGATTGTTTCAAAAATGAAATATTTATTTACGGTTTTGTCAGGTTCAACACCATCTTCATATGAAGAAAATTGGGATGGAGATGTTTTTTGGATAACACCTGCAGACTATAATACGAAAGATAAATATGTTGGTATGGGGAAAAGAAATATATCAAAATTAGGATATTTGTCATGCTCGACATGTATAGTGCCGATAGGAACAATTATATTTTCTAAACGTGCACCAATAGGAACGGTTGCAATTGCAACTAAAGAGTTGTGTACAAATCAAGGTTGTTTATCCTGTATAAAAAAGGAAAAGATAAGTGAAGAATATTATTATTATATTTTGAGCATAGGCACAGAGCATTTTGAATTATTAGGTACAGGCACAACATTTAAGGAAATATCAGTGAACAATTTTTTGAATTGTTTAATTCCTGTACCGTCCTTTGAAGAACAGAAAAAAATAGTTAAATCTCTTAAAAATAAATGTATTAAAATAGATAAAATATATTTGAGTTTGCAGAAACAAATTGATATTCTTGAACAATACAAGAAATCTCTTATTACTGAGGTTGTAACAAAGGGATTAAATGTTAATGTGAAGATGAAAGATAGTGGAATTGAATGGATTGGAAAGATACCTGTTCATTGGAATATTCATCCTGTTTATTATTATTTTGCAGAACGTAAAAATAAAAATGTACAAGGAAAAGAAAGCAATCTTTTGTCATTAAGTTATGGTCGAGTAATAAGAAAAGATATAAATGCAAACGGAGGACTTTTGCCAGAAAATTTTAATACATACAATATTGTAGAAGAAGGAGATATTATTATCAGACCTACTGATTTACAAAATGACAAGAGGAGTTTACGCACAGGTCTTGTTAAAGAGCATGGTATAATAACATCTGCATATATTGGTTTAATGTCAATACATCATGTAGATACACGTTATTTTCACTATTTATTATGTTCTTATGATGTAATGAAGGTGTTTTATAATATGGGAAATGGAGTAAGGCAGGGACTAAATTTTTCAGAGTTTTCTCGATTAATGGTTTTTGAGCCACCATATAGGGAGCAAGTTTTAATATCTGACTATCTTGATGAAAAAATCGAAAAAATAGATATGCTTATTAAAGAAAAGAAAAAGCAATTAACTGTGATAGAAGACTTAAAAAAGTCTATCATATTTGAGTATGTTACAGGGAAAAAAGAATTATAGTTTAGAATTGATTTTATATACTGATTATAAGGAGAATAGCTATGATAGATAAGAAAATATATGAAGAATTTCTTCAGATGAGAAAAGAAGATTTTGATAAATTAATTTGTTCGGCAAAAGGTAATAAAGAACGAGAATTTTGGATTGCAATTTGCAGTTATTTTTTTAATAATCCTAAAACAATATATCATTACACAAATTTTTCTGCTTTAGAGGGTATTCTCTTTGGAGAGGGAATTAGAATGTGCAGAACAGATAATATGAATGACAAAAAAGAAATGAAAAATTTTATTGAACTAATTGAAGAAGCTGTAATAAACAGAGTCGGATTGCAAATGAAACAGTCGATTAATGAGCGATTTGCGGAAGAACGTAAAAAAAGGCAAGATGATATTGCATATCTGACCTCATTTTCATTATGGAAGGACGATGCATCACAATGGGAACGATATGGAAATGATGGCTATGGTGTTGCAATAGCATTTGATTATGAAAAGCTAAAAGGCTTAGCTATGGATAAAAACATACTTCTTCAGAAAGTTTTCTATGGAGAAGATGCTAAGCATCATAAATTAGTAGATGTATTAGAAGATTTGTTTTTAGGGAAGAGTAATGTTAGGCATCAATTTACTTCTAATGATTGGGAAACTATATTTGATCAAATATGGGCAATTTCTGTTGCACATAAAAATTTTTCTTTTGAAAGTGAGAAAGAAATTCGTTTGGTGACTTTGCCGACTTGGACAGGAAAACGATATGATAGATTAGGTGATTTACAGGTTGTTACAACACCATATGGTATAAAGGAGTGTTTGTATTTTGATTGGAAGAAAGGATGTTGTGATAGGAATATTCCGATTGAAGAATTTATAACAGAATTAACCATTGGTCCACGCTCATCAGTAGAGGTAGAGGATTTGAGAAAATGGCTTAAAGATAAAAAGTTGGATTGCTTGGCACGTTGTGTAGGAAAATCCGGTTCAACTTTAAAGTAATAAGCGAAAGGGGCTATAATGAACAACATATTATCCAAAAAAGAATACTCCCAATACATATTAGAGCGATTAGAAAAAGGTAATGCTCATGAAAAGTATATAGAATGGTATAAAGAAGAATTGAAGATATATAGTTGACACAAATAAGTTTCACTGATATAATGAGTTTCACTATATCAGTGAAAAGGGTGATTAGAGTGAAACCTATACTGGCAATGGAATGTATGGCGAAGAAATTTCTTAAACTTCCAAACATTCAAAAGTATGAAGTTAGTGAATTAACGGAATATGGATTTATTGCTTCTGTTGAAATGGATGATGGATTTGAGTTTAAAATACATGCGTATGTCATATTAAAGTCATATCCATCTATTGTGAAACAAATACTGGAGAAACAAGAGAACGACAAAAAAGATTATGTATTAGTGTCTCCCTATATATCAGAGAGAGCTGCAGATATATGTGAAAAAAATGGTGTTGGATATTTTGATTATGCTGGAAATTGTTGGTTTGTCGGGCATTCCATTTATATTTCTGAACGAGGGAATAAGAATCCAAAACCGCAGACGAGCATGGCATCAACCACGATATTTGAGCGTTCATCGATGGTGTCTTCTCTGATTTTGCGAGAACTTTTTGCAGATATAAACAGGGGATGGCGGTTAAAACATCTTTCAGAAACGGTAAAATGCAGCATTGGTCAGGTTTCAAAGGTAATGGACTTTCTGATAAAAAATGCATGGGCAGAAAAATCGGCAGAGGGATATTATATTTCAGACCCTGAATCGCTTTTGAAAGAGTGGAGTAAAACATATGGAAAAAAGACGGTCGATACTTATATATGTTATAGTTTAGATAGCCCATCTGTATTGGAAGGAAAGTTAAGTAATATAAAACGGGATATGGGCATTGACTATTATCTCACAGGATTTTCCGGCGGTGTTCGTTATGCTCCGGTAGTGCACTATAACAAAGTTCATGTATATATTGCACCAGAGGATATACCGGAAGCAATTAGCTATTTGGAACTAAAGGAAGTAGATAGTGGTGCAAATGTTATTATCTTTTCGCTGGAAAATGATTCTTATAAAAAGGATAGCCGAGCCATTGGAGAAGATATGGTGGTATCACCGCTACAAATATATTTAGACAGTATGCAGATAAAAGGACGTGGGGAGGAAATCGCAGAAGCAGTTTTTTTAAAGGAGATTTTGAAATGATAAAAAGAGATGCGTATGAGCAGGTGCAGTTTTTGCTGTATAATATATTTAGTGATTAAGTATTTTGTTTTGTGGAGGCTATCATGAACAACATATTATCCGAAAAAGAATACCAGAAATACATAATAGAGCGTTTGGAAAAAGATAACAGTTATGTGGTACGAAATGCAAAACAGTATGACCGCCTTTTTGCAATGGACAGAGAATTGCTATTTGAATTTTTGAATAGTACACAGCCAGAGGCTATGGATGCTTTGCGAAAAGTGTATAAAGATGATTTGGAGGAAACGCTGGTTAATTATATTAATTCAGAAATGACAAAAAGGGGAAGTTGTCTGATTTCTGTACTAAAACATGGTATTGAAATTTCCAATCAGAAATTAGAATTAATGTATACCATGCCTGCGACAACCTTTAATCAGGATTTAGTGGATAAATGTCAGAAAAATATCTTTTCTGTGATGGAAGAAGTATGGGCAAGTGATAAAGAGAGAGTTGACCTTGTCATTTTTTTTAATGGTCTTGCTATTATATCCTTTGAGTTGAAGTGCAATGCAGCAGGACAATCCTATGAAGATGCCATATATCAGTATCGGAAAGAAAGAAGTCCAAAGACGAGGTTATTTCTTTTCAAAGCTGGATGTCTTGTGAATTTTGCAATGGATTTAGAAGAAGTCTATATGGCTACTCGTCTGACGAAAGATACAACCAATTTTTTACCGTTTAATATGGGAAATGGAGAAGGAGTTAATGCTGGAAAGGGCAATCCAATCTATGAGGATAAATTTAGTGTTTCCTACATGTGGGAAGATATTTTGACAAAAGAGACATTATTGGATTTGCTTGGCAGGTTTATTTTCTTAGAAATAAAAGAAGAGAAGGATGAGGATAGTGGAAAGAAAAAACAAAAAGAAACTTTGATTTTTCCACGATATCATCAGCTTGATGTGATTCGTCAGTTGATAGGTGATGTTTTGATTAATAAAACTTCACAGAATTATCTGATACAGCACAGTGCGGGTTCAGGAAAGACAAATTCCATTGCATGGCTTGCTTACAGGCTGTCTTCTTTGCACGGTGCAGATAATAAAATAATTTATGACAATGTAATTATTGCCACAGACCGTGTTGTGGTAGACAGGCAATTACAGGCTGCCATTATGGGAATGGAACACAAAGCTGGTTTGATTCGTGTTATGGATGAAAAATGTACTTCTGCAGATTTGGCAAATGCATTAAATGGCAATACGAAAATTATTGCAACTACAATACAGAAATTTCCTTACATTGTAGACAGTGTGGCAGGGTTACGGAACAAGAATTTTGCTGTAATAATTGATGAGGCTCATTCTTCAACTGCGGGTAAAGATATGGCGGCAATTACAAAATCACTTGGTGCAGGAGAACAGGAGTATATAGATTCCGAGGAGATGATTGTTGACGAAATTGTCCGGCATGGAAAACAGAGCAATGTTTCTATGTTTGCGTTTACGGCAACTCCAAAACCAACAACTCTACAGTTATTTGGCAGGATAAATAAAAAGGGGCAGCGTGAGGCATTTCATATTTATTCCATGAAACAAGCAATAGAAGAAGGATTCATATTGGACGTATTGCAGAATTTTACAAGATATGAGACATACTATCAGATTAATAAGGAAATAGAAGAGGATCCAAAATGCAAGACATCAGATGCAAAAAGACAGATTGCCCGGTTTGTGGATTTGCATGAGGTAAATATAGGGCAGCGTGTGGAAATTATTATTGAGCATTTCAAAACAACGGTAATGGAAGAATTAAATGGGACAGCAAAAGCAATGGTGGTAACGGGTTCAAGGGAGGAGGCTGTAAGATACAGGCTGGCATTTGATAAATATGTTCAGAGAAAAGGATATTCAAATATTCATGCTTTAGTGGCATTTTCGGGAAAGGTGGAAATAAAGGAAGATAATGGGGAAAAAACTTATACGGAAAGTAATATGAATGGCTTTTCTGTAGACAGGCTTGTCAGAGAATTTGACAGGGATGATTATCAGGTCTTGCTGGTGGCAAACAAATATCAGACAGGCTTTGACCAGCCAAAGCTTTGTGCCATGTACGTGCTGAAAAAACTTAGAAAAGTTTCAGCAGTTCAGACATTATCAAGACTCAATAGAATTTGTCCGCCTTATGATAAAAAGACTTTTATTCTTGATTTTGTAAATTCTTATGAAGATATAAAAGATGCATTTGCACCGTATTATACAACAACATTGCTGGCTAATTCTGTAACTCCAACATCTGTATATGACTTGGAAACGAGAATAGATGCATATGCGGTCATTGATCCGTTTGATGTGGATGCATTGAGCGATTTGCTTTATAATCCAATGCAGAATGCTAAAAACAAGCAGAAGATGACATTCTATTTCAAGAAAGCAAAGAAGATGATAGAACAGTACTGTGAGGAAGAACAAAGAAACATAGTATCCTTGTTTCGTAATTTTGTACGATTTTATGAATTTTTGTTGCAGGTTTCCTGCTTTGAAGATATAGAATTACATAAGAAATATATGTTTATAAACTGCTTGCTGTCATATATCAATATTAAACATCCAGGTGGCGGGTATAATTTGAATGGAAAGATTCGGGCAACAAATTTTTTACAGAGAAAGAGTGAGGAACACAATACTTCCGACTTGGTGTCTAATCCTTTTGTCAAGTTGCCGATGGCAGATAAATTTGTACTTAGTGATGACAAGATGGAACGCCTTTCTCAGATTATTGCAGAGATAAACAGTAAGACAGGGAAAGAATATGACAAGGATTTTACAGTTAAAGCAATGTTACAACTTAAAGATATTATGATGAAATCGGATAAGCTAAAGACAAGTGCAAGAAATAATTCTATAAAGGATTTTGAGTTTGCTTATTTTGATAATATTGATGATGCATTGATAGAAGGATTGGAGCAGAATAAGGACTTTTTTTCATTGCTCTTATCCAATGAGGAGATTAAGAAAGAAGTGTTGGGAATTTTTACAGAAGAAGTGTATCAGTGTTTAAGGGGAGCAGATAAGGTTGCAGATGATCGTGTGTATGATGTTCCAAAGGAGTTATCAACGGTGGCAGAAGGAACTGTGCCATATGGGGAGAAAAGGAAACTTTGATAGAATTTTTGGACTTTACAGTTAAGAATATTGTTTGTTAATTAGTTTTGTTTGGGAAAGGTAAGGAATTAAAATGACAATAAAGAAATTGTTGATAAAAAATTATAAATCAATTGAAAATACTGTTATAAACTTAAATGAAGATATTAATATTTTTGTTGGGGAAAATGATTCTGGAAAAAGTACAATTTTAGAGGCTTTATCTATTGTGACAACCGGAAGATTAAATGGATATGCATTTGAAAGACAAATTAAGGCTAATATATTTAATTATAAATTAAGAGGACAATATATTGAATCATTAAAAACTGCAAGTCAACTAATGAAACCACCTCAAATTATTATTGAGGCATATCTGGATTTAGATGATAAGAAATATGCAGGAACAAACAATGAATTAAGAGAAGATTGTGCAGGCATTAGAATGGAATTGTCACTTAATCAAGAATATGCAGATGTGTATAAGCAAATGATTAAAGAAGGGGAAGTATACGACATACCAGTTGAATTGTATTCTGTTTCATTTCGATATTTTAAAGGAGAAACAGTAGCTTTTAGATATGCACCAGTAAAAGCAAGCGTTATTGATACAACGAGAAAAGATTATTCGTATGTTATGGATCATTTTGTGACGGATAATATTGCTGCTTATCTGACTTCGCAGGAGCAAACGGATTTAAGTACTGCATATAGAAAAAGCAGGCATTCTTTTCGTGAAAATGAGTCTGTTAAGCAATTAAATGAATCAGTACGTAAAAATGTGCAAATGAATAATAAGGGAATTACGATTGATTTGCATGAAGATGGAGTGGATGAATGGAAACATCAAATGTCAGTTGTGGTGGAAGACATACCATTTGAAAATGTTGGATTTGGAACACAGAATTTTATAAAAATTGAATTGGCAATAAAAAATTCTAAAGAACAAGTAAATGTGGTTTTAATGGAAGAACCAGAAAATAATTTATCTTTTACTAATATGGTTAAGTTGATTAAAAATGTGATTGAGAGTGAAGGAAAACAAGTTTTTATTTCTACACATAGCAGTTATGTAGCAAATAAATTGGATTTAGGAAAAATTTATTTGATGAATAGCGGTGAGATTTGTCCAATGTCAAATTTGAAAGAAGAAACAAAAAAGTATTTCATGAAATTACCGGGATATGACACTTTGAGAGTTATACTAGCTGAAAAAGTTATTTTGGTTGAGGGACCAACGGATGAGCTTATAATACAAAGAGCATATTTGGATGAGTATGGAAAACTTCCTATTAGTGATGGCATTGATATTATAGTTGTTGATTCACTTGCTTTCAAGAGATATTGTGATATTGTTTCGAGGCTAAAAAAGAAAACGGTTATTGTGACCGACAATGATGGAAACATAGATGAACATATAAAAAAGAAATATAACGAATACTTTACCGAAGATGATTTGCTGTTTTTCTATGAGGAAGATGAGAGATTAAATACAATTGAGCCAAGTGTTTTATCAGTGAATTGTGAAAATGGAGAGCCAACAGAAACTTTTAAAAAGGCAATATCTAAAAATGGCTCCATGAAATCTAAAGGGAAACCAGCAATTTTAAATTTTATGAAAAATAACAAGGCTGAATGGGCATTACGAGTTTTTGATAGTACAGAAAAAATAAATTATCCGGAGTATATAAAAAATGCAATCAAACAATATAATTAAAATTGAAGCAGCGGGAGCAGGAAAGACCTATAGTCTATGTGAAAGTGCTTTGGAGATTACGGAAAAAGAGATGAAAAAAAAGAGGGTCCTTATACTCAGTTATACAAACAGAGGTGTTGATGCGATTAAAACAGAGATTAAGAAACAAAATATGGGTGTTTTAAGTAATAAGATAGATGTTATGAGTTGGTACACTTTTCTATTGGGCGAGATGATAAAACCATATCAATCCTTTCTGTTTGATATCAACGAGATTAAATCTTTGGATTTTAGTGAGGTGTATGGAAAAATTAATTATGGAAAGAAAGGGACAAAAGGAAGATATATAAATTCGCATGGAGATATTCGTTCAAATTATGCGAGTGAGTTAATATTATATTTAAATAATATTAGCGATTCCATGATTGTAAACCGACTTCAAAAAATATATAGTTATATTTTTATAGATGAAGTACAAGATATGGCGGGATATGATTTGAATATTATTGCATTATTAATGAAATCAAATATCTTAATAACTTGCGTGGGTGATAATAAACAAGCAACTTTTAAAACAAATAATTCAACGAAAAACAAAAAAAGACAGGAACGAATATATGGATGTTTTTTGAAGAACTGATTGGTGAGGGGATTGCTGAAATAAAGAAGAATCTTGTAAGTAGAAGATTTAATAGAGAAATATGTAATTTTGCCAATGAAGTTTATTCAAATGAAAATAATATGTTTACTTCAATGTCAGAAGTAACAGAACACGATGGCGTGGTTTTAATTACGAAGAATGATGTGTCAGAATACTATAATTATTTTTCACCAACTATATTGAAATATGATAAAAAGACAGATACAGGAGAATACTTATCTTATAATTTTGGTGAATGTAAAGGAATGACTTTTGAGCGAGTAATCATATTTCCGAATGGACCATTTAAAGATTTTTTACTTAAGGGAAAAGTGTTAAAAAGTCCACAAAAATATTATGTGGCGGCAACGAGGGCAAAATACAGTATTGCATTTGTTTTGGATAAATTACCGATAGAAACTAATAGATGGAGAAAAGAGAAACTAAATATTGGGGGAAAATCAATAGAGGTTTTGAAGTATGTAACAAGTGTTTGATTAAGAAGTGTATCTGTTGTTGGATGAGAAAATGAATTTCATGATTGGGCAATGCACATCATATGAAATCTATCAAAAGATTGTAATCTAATGGATGGGAAAATTTACAAAATTAGTGGCAAACGGAATAACGCAGACTGACAGGAGAAAAAGAAACATGAAATATTATCAATATAATAAATACCCCATTGAATTTGTATTGTCAGAAAATATTGACAAACATTTTGATTTTCATAATCATGTAAGGCATTATATCATATCAATGGTTATGCAGGGAACGGTTGAGGTCTATCTGAAAAATAGGAAATTGGATTGCAGCGGAGGAGATGTGTTTATTGTTCCGCCCTATGCCATGCATTCTGTACGTCAGGGGCAAGATGTGCGCCTATTATCCATGTGTGTAGGCACAGCATTTATAGAAGAAATGGATTTTGAAACAATAGAAAGAATTGTCGGGGATTTATTAAGGGATATGGTAAAGCAAGGAATTATAGGAAAGGAGCAGAGAGAAAAATTACTGTTTTCTGTGCGGATGCTTTATAGTCGTCAGGCAGAGAGCAGAAAAGAGATGGATTTGGATATAAAAACTTTGATAGATAAAATGACCAGCCAGCCGGAACAGGATTTGCCGATAGAAGCATTGGCGGCAGAAATTTTCACCAGTAAATATTATCTCATAAGGAAATTTAAGAAGAGTATCGGCATGACACCGCATCAATTCTGTATTCAGAACCGCATACGAAAATCGCAGAGATTGAGTGGTCGAAGCATTTGAGTTTTAAGGGCGTTGAGCTGAAGCATATTATCACGGCAAAAGATACAAACGGAAAATTCAGCTATCATTTGGTGCGTATTGCTCCCGATTGCACTATTGGGAAGCATATCCACGAAACCCGGTTGGAAACCCATGAGGTGATAAAAGGCAGCGGAAGCTGTGTAAACGAAGGTAAGGTTATTATGTATGAGGCAGGTACAATATCTATTATGCAGGCGGGCACAGCACATGAAGTTACTGCAGGCTCGCAGGGGTTGTATTTGTTTGCCAAGTTTATGCCTGCATTATGTTAAATAAAAATAAATATAATAATAAAGGAGGAAGCAAGATGAAAGTATTGATTGTGAATGGTAGTCCAAGGGTGGACGGAAATACTGCTATTGCAGTAAAAGAAATGGAAAAGATATTTGCAGAGGAAGGTATTGCAGTAGAAACATTGCAGATTGGAAACCGGGATATTAGAGGATGCATTGCCTGTGGAAATTGTGCCAAATCCGGTAAATGTGTCTTTGATGATGTGGTGAATGAGACGGCTGCAAAATTTGAAGAAGCAGATGGTCTTGTAGTGGCTAGTCCGGTTTATTATGCATCAGCTAATGCCACGTTGATAGCATTTCTTGACAGGTTATTTTATAGCACACAGTTTGACAAAACTATGAAGGTTGGTGCGAGTGTGGTATGTGCAAGAAGAGGTGGATGCTCGGCGACATTTGATGAGTTGAATAAGTATTTTACTATTTCTAATATGCCTGTCGCATCCAGCCAATATTGGAATTCTATTCATGGACGTGAAAAGGGAGAGGCAGAAATGGATGAAGAAGGAAAGCAGACAATGCGTGTTTTGGCAAGAAATATGGCTTTTTTAATAAAGAGTATTTCACTGGGCAAAGAAAAATACGGTTTACCACAGACAGAAGAACATGCATGGACACATTTTATTTCTGCAAGGTAATGGACTTAAAGCAATTCCATATTATGATACAAATAGAAATTTATTCCCGCAAGGGTCAATACCCCACCCTTACAGTAAAAGCATCTGGAAATAAAAAATCCGGATGCTTTTTTACTGTATAGAAAAAAATGGAAAATATAGTTGACAAATCAAAATAAGTTGTGTACAATTAAAAAAGATTGAGAACAATTTAATTTTAAACAATCAGATAAAAGGAAGGAGCAGATAAAGAAATTGTTATAAACTTTTATAAAAGAGTTTCTCAATTATCTAAAACTTTTACTATAAGAAAGGATGATATGATGAATATTTATGATTTTAATGTAGAGGATGCTTATGGTGTTGAAACTTCCTTAAAAGAGTATGCCGGAAAAGTGATTTTGATTATTAATTCTGCAACGGAGTGCGGTTTTACCCCGCAATATGATGATTTGCAGGATATCTTTGAAAAATATGAAGGAGATGGATTGATTATTCTTGACTTTCCTTGTAATCAGTTTGGACATCAGGCACCCGGAACGAATGAAGAAATTATAAATTTTTGTGATTCCAGATATGGTATTACATTTCCGATTTTTTCAAAAATTGAAGTGAATGGCAGTAATGAAAATCCTCTATATGCCTATCTGAAATCGCAAAAAGGATTTGCAGGATTTGATTCTGAACATCCGCTGACACCAATGTTAGAAAGTGCGCTAGGCAGAACAGACCCACATTATGCAGAAAATAGTGATATTAAATGGAATTTTACAAAGTTTTTGATTGACAGGGAAGGAAATGTTGTGGAGCGTTTTGAACCAACAGCAAATATGGAAGAAGTGGAAGAAAAAATTGTGAAATTATTGTAAAGATGGGACATTAGTGTGAAAAATAATGATGAGAGCATAAATGTTCTCAGAATGGAGATTATTATGGAATACATATATAAGACACAGGATACCTGTTCAAAAGAAATAAAGCTGAATATTGATGGAAATGTAGTTACCAATATTTCATTTACAGGTGGATGCAATGGAAATTTAAAAGCAATACCAATTCTTGTAGATGGATGGACAGTAGAGGAAATTGAGAGTAAACTGTCAGGTGTACTTTGTGGGCGCAGACCAACTTCCTGTTCCGATCAGCTTGCCAAAGCCTGCCGGGCTGCATATGAAGAACAGAAAAAAGAAATGCAGACCTAAAGATTAAGATAAGGTATGATACAATTGATTTGGCAGATGTATTTGTAGTGGAAGATTGATAAAAATAAAGTGATAAAGCAGTAAAGTGAAAAAGTGATAGAGTGAAAAATAAAAAAGGTATCCGTAAATGAGTCAGTTCTGTGGAATTGGCTCATTTATGTATATCAATATTATCTTGACCTCAATTTATTAAGATGCTATACTAAATTTCGATGAAATAAATCTGCCAAAGCAGATATGAAAGGAGTAATGTATTATGATTTCAATTTTATTAAGCGAGGTAATTGCAGCATAACTGAATAAGGGTGCAAGTGATTCGGAGGTGTGACCTCTTTATTGTTGTACCATTTTAGGTAACCTTTCGTGAATACTATGCCTGTCGGTTATAGCACACTATAAAGGTGTGTTATTTTTGTACTCTTTTTTAGATGGATGAGTATAGGCGATTGCGAAACTCTTGATTTAAAGTTTCGTATTGTGCAAATTTACAAATTCCATCAGATACACCTTATTGTGATT
>N._stephensi_709_cecum__coassemble_5_pt1 | contig 20331 bp, 21 predicted proteins | sample N__stephensi_709_cecum__metabat2_low_PE_006 | metagenome-assembled genome bin N | reverse complement strand
ATTTTGCGGACGGCTCTGACCGGATTGCATTCTTCGTCTGTCCGAGTGACGGCATAAATCCCCTTTTCGTTATAAAACCGGGCAAGAACCGAAACGGTCGCGGGAGAGACCGCGTATTTCTCGGCGATCTGGTTATGCGAAAAAGGGTCGCCATGGTTTTCGTCCAGGTCAAGTAAAATTCTGCACCTTTGCGCCACAACCTTCCGTGTGCTTTTATCGGCAGCCATTCTTTCCAGCATAGCGACTTCATCATCGCTCAGTTTTACAATGTGCTTTTTCCCTCCCGCCATAGTTTTTCCGCCGTTTCTCTTTCGTATATTTTCTTTGATAACGCTGATAACATGTACATTATTGTTCAGATACTGGAGAACCTCTATGATGACAATAGCATGAATCAGGAGCATTTTCAAGACTTGCCAACATATATTTTCTACAGGAAATCTTTCACTGATTAGTATACGGTATACCAAATGATAAATATTCAGGTAAATATCTTAAGGCTACCCACATCTCAATATACTGCTTTCAGAAAACAGATCAAACAGGAAGGGCGGCAAGCAGCAGGGCATCATGTGTCAAAGAGATGCGGAAAAAGAGAAAGAAAAGCGTTTCATTAAAAATTTAAAAGATACAGGTGGCAAAAAAGGGTAGGAAATGATATACTTAGGAGTACAGAAGGGAGATTTTATGAAAGAAACGAAAATACAGTGGCATTCGGCCTTTGTGTCCGCGCTGGGGCTGGATTTTGGACCGGACAGGGCTGACTTGATATTTGAAAAGGAATACAATCTGAATACCAAGCCGTTGGAAATTGACCTGTTGGTGATTAAAAAGGAGGCTTCTTTCCAGATTGCCAGTGAAATAGGGAAGCTGTTTAGAGGGCATAATATCATAGAGTACAAGTCGCCGGAAGACCATTTGGATATTGATACCTTTTATAAGACTCTGGCATATGCCTGCCTTTACAAAGCTTATGGAAAAACTGTAGATGCCATAAAGGCAGAAGACATTACATTGTCTATCGTCCGGGAGAAGAAGCCGACAGGGCTTTTCCGCTACTTCACGGAGCAAGGGTGCGAAATCGTGGAGTTCGGCGGCGGAATCTATTATTTGGAGGGAAAAGCCTGGTTTCCAACGCAGATAGTGGTTACGGATGAACTGGATGATGCTTCCCATATCTGGGTGAAAGGGGTATCGGATAACCTGAGCAAAGAGGATTTCCGGGAGCTGTTGAACCGGAGGAAGCTGATGACGGAAAAAGAGGACAGGGAGCTGGCGGATTCTGTTCTGGAAGTGAGTATTAGCGCAAATAGGGAAATAGTTGACGAGTTGATAGGAGATGAGAGTATGTACGAGACATTGATGGAGATTATGGAGCCGAAGATTAAGCAGAGAGAAGATGCTATCATGAAAAAAGGTATTCAAGGTACGGTAGATACTTTGAGAGATTTTGGCCATAAAGATGCGGAAATTAAAACGGCAATTATAAGGCGATATAATTTATCTTTGGAGGAAGCGGAAGACTACCTGAAAAATGCCTGAGATTCGATGCTAATAGTCTTAAACAAGAGTGGTGATTCTGCTGATTTTAACAGATTACCACGTTTTAATAAAGCATTAAAAGGCCTCCTATCTATTTGAACGGCATGCCTTTTTCTGATCAGAAATTACGATCTGTTTGACCAATTCCGATGCGATGAATGTATCCGCCAGATCAAAGTCTGCCCTCTTCAATATCTTGCGCACCGCCTCTCTGCTGATATCCATCTCCAATTCCCGGCTTGCTACTTTTGCGAGCAGTCTGATCGTCCATCTGTAATGTCCTTCCGGAAGAGGCCCTTTCGCCAGACGGACTACGGCCTCCTCCACATTTTTATCTATTTTGCGGACGGCTCTGACCGGATTGCATTCTTCGTCTGTCCGAGTGACGGCATGAATCCCTTTTTCGTTATAAAACCGGGCAAGAACCGAAACGGTCGTGGGAGAGACCGCGTATTTCTCGGCGATCTGGTTATGAGAAAGCGTTTCGCCATGGTTTTCGTCCAGATCAAGTAAAATTCTGCATCTTTGCACCGCAAACTTCCGCGTGTTTTTATCGGCGGCTATTCTTTCCAGCATAGCGACTTCATCATCGCTCAATCTTACAATGTGCTTCTTCATTCCTGCCATAGTTTTCTACCGTTTCTCTTTCGTATGTTTTTTTGATGACATGTATATTATTGTAGATGAATATTGACGGGCAATCAATAGGAAACGGGAAAAAAATTGAAAAATCCTTAACGGAGTATATAGATCACTTATTCCCCTATAAAGATCCAGTCGTCAGATTTATAGTAATCAACAGCTTCCACCCCGTTTGTTGCAACAATTTCCAAATCAATATAGCGATCATCATTCAACCAACGCCTGCCTGTAAATACTATTTTCCCCGGCTCCCATTTTCCAAAAAATTCGCCCTCATCCCGAAAGCCGCCATAGTATTTCCCTTCATCATTGTATCTGGTAGTCTGATAATCGATTGGTACAAATTTGTAGATTTCAGTCGTCCAAGGAAATTTTCGTAATTTTCAAAATAGGTAACAGGAAATGATAACAAATCGCATATAACCCCAAAAAGTGACAGTATATTTTCTATGAGTAGTTTATTTTTTTTGCGCGGATCTTTTAAATGGATTCTTAAACGGACATACGTTTAAGCACATACAACACATAGTACATTTATCCTGATCGATCTGAGGATATTCAAATCCTTTTTCGTCTATAAAAATTGAGATCGCTTTGTTCGGACATACCGCATAGCATGCCATACATCCGTAACATTCTTCTTTTTCTGCATACAGGACAGGAACTGTCTTTCCCATGTTAATTTACCCCGCTATTCAAATATATTTAACACTCTGCGAAATAATCGCTGTAGCCTCTTTTCTATATAATATTTAGAAATGCAGGAAACAATAAGTATTACAATACAAGAAATGAGCCAAATCATTATATTGGAAAGCAGATCCCTTCTGTTCACATAGACCAACAATATATAAATAAATATGTCAATTGGAAAACTCCATAAGTAAATGGAATATGACATTTTTCCAAGCGCTACTAATGGTCTACTGCTTAATAGTTTCTTTATCCATTTGCATTCAACAGATACAGTAAAAAGTGCAGGACATAACAGAATACATATTACTATATTTTTATTGCCAATATAGTCTGGTCTGAAAATATAGATTATCATAATTGTCATAAGTACTATTATACTTAAAACACAGCGCTTTGTTTTATTTTTTGTACCCCTTTTATGATACAGAATTGCAAATAGACACCCTACGCCAAATGCAAAATAACCTCTTCCGTTAGACTCATATGCTAAAAACCAATTTCTGGGTGCAAGCATAATCGCACTACCTAATAGCGACCATATTAACAAGGTCAGCGTTCTTATTGTTGTATTTTTAACACGGCAGATCCCATAAAACAGCGTATAGCATAAAAGTAAGATACATATATACCACTCGGTTGGATTTGAGTAAATCCCACCATCATTATAGTATCCGCTTTGCAATCCCAGACAGGACAGAAGCAGGCCGCTTACAGATATCACATTTGAAAAACCTGTATCTTTAATAAGAAAATAGCCTACAATTTGTACTATAGTTGCAGATATAGCGGTTAATATCAAAAGGGGGAAAAATTTTATTACCTTTCCCAATATATATTCCGTAAAAGAAATCTGCTGTATGCGAATGGATTCGCTATATTTAATATAGGAGAAGTATCCTGAAAGGAAGAAAAATACTTCAACCATAAGATATCCGTCCCAAACCAATCGAAGGGCTATCTCATTTCCATGTTGAAAGTGAAAAGGCCACGCACATAGCCAAACCCATCTATACAAGAGGCTTACATACACTATTGCAATACCTCTTACCCCCCCCAACCCGATATATTCATCGTTTTTATTTCCGTCCATTTTTCGTTATTCGCTCCTTACACTTGATCAACAGAATATTTCCTTTAACAAGGAACATCAGATACTCTTTCCAGAATTTCATGTTAAAGGTCAACGGCACTCCTCTGAATAGGTTTATACTTTTCTTGTAATAATGCTTCATGATCAGTTCCGCATTTTCCTCAAACGTTTTATTACCCCAATCAATCGGAACTCTGTCATCCTGATATTTTACAGGATGGTTTAAGGGTGACTGATCAATTGTACTTACAGGTACAGACAGCAAATCCCCCGGCAAATGACAGCTTTCCGTGCAATTAAGTCCTTTTGTGGTATTTACAAGAATCATAGAGACCCCGATTAAATCCCCAAAAGACTTGTTTACAAGACCAATTCCCCAAAAGTCGCTGACTGTCAGATCGGCATTCCGCTCATACGAAGTATATCTGCAGTGATAGCAGGATTCCCGAAGATAACTGTCTGAATTAAAGATATCGAGCCAGCTTAAGGTTGCCTTGCGGACTTTTCCCAGGTTAAATGCCGAATAGTATCCGCCCCAGCCAACAGCGGATTTGTCTCGGAAAACAAAGTGCGTGCTTAGAAATTTTTCCTGTCTCTCTGTGTACTCAAGGTAATACCGAAATAATTCCGGGCTTGGCACGCCATGACATAAAAATTCCATTGTCAAAAGATTTCGGCTATCAATTTTTTTTACCCGGCAAAAATTCAGGATGGCGGATACATAACAAGGAGTCCCGCTAAATAATACATTTATACCGTTTGTCAAATCCGCTGCAATGAGCTGGAAAGCGTCCCCTATTTTTGCCTGAACATATTTGGAGCCTGCCATTCGATTTAAGCAGGACATATCTTCGGCTCTTTTATAAACGGCGTAGGGTTTTTCATATACGACTCCATATATGACCCATCCCTGTGCCATTAATTCGCCTGCAATTGCAGTAAATGCGCCCCCCGATTGGCAGGATAGCCGCTTTTTTCTTCCCGTTATTTTAAATGCGTATGCTTTTTGCTGATCGGTTGCCATGTTTTTGTGCGCTATCTCCCTCTTCTGATAAGTACCGCAAAGCCTTTTTTTATCTTGTCCTTTAGGTAAGCATATTCTTTGTTTTTATGATAAAAAAGGATATATAATATATTCGGAAATATAAGGCATATCACGATACGGATAAAAAAAGTCACATAATCGGACTCAAACTGCCTTATATTACATAGAACATAGGTGAGTGAAGCGGCAGCGATATTGAGTATACAATATTTCAAAAAATCAACATAATATTTATTAATATAATCCGGCAGTATCCTTTTTAGCAGAGCTTTGCTTTCCCATGGAAAATTTATGAAACAGAAGACTGCTATGGTAGATAGTAATACGCCGTTTATCCCGATTAGTTTCACCAAAAGTATATTTATAATAAGATTTGCAAGGGCGGAAACATACGGCTTTAACCAGTCCGCTTTCCACATGCCGGCGGCATCCTTAAAGACAATAACGGCAGCTCTTGCCTTATAGCTATACAAATACATACTGAACAAAATGACAGTGGAAGATGGCAGGAGCATATTTTCTCCCATCCACAGTCTCATAAAAGGCTGGTATAGGCAGATCAGACAGATACTACACCATCCGGTAATCCAGTGTGTTAAAAAGCTCACGGTTTTAAAGATGCTTTTTGTATGAATCGGGTTCCTTTCCAAGAGTAAATTCCCTATGCTTGGCGTACATGACTGAATCACAATATCAATCAGCCCGAGAACAGCTGACAATATCGTATAGTAATTACCGTACAGGGCTAATGCAGCCAGGCCGAGAAAAGAGGATATAACTACATTGTCGGCAGCTGATACAACAACATAATTTAAGCTGTGTCCGAAAAGAGCGCTTGCAGATACAAAAGTTTCTCTTATTATATCTTTGCTGACTTTACGGTTAGTCATTATTTCCGGATAGAACCTTTTTTTGGTTGCTATCAGGAACAAATTATTAAAAAGCGTAAACACAGGAAGACATATTATATACTGATAATAGGATGCAGTTATCAGCAATACAGCTATTTGAAATAAATTCAATGCCAAAGTTACAACCGCATTTATTATATTGGTAAGATCAATTCTTTGGAATGCAGCAAAGACGGATGTACAATATCCGCATCCCAGATAAGGGATTACCGTATTCATCAAGTAAATAAAATATAATATGTAAATATTGACGTCAGAAGGACACTCCCCGTTTATAAAATGCGGAAGCATCGGCATAACAGCAGTCCCTGCGCCAAGGATTACAAGGCCTACAACCAGATAAACCCTGCGGATGACAGAGGCGTAAACGGATAAGGCTTCGAAATCTTTTTCTTTCGCGGGTTTGTACATCTTAAAAGTTAATGCATTCGTAAAACCAAATTCCGCCAGATTAAGGAATGTGAAGATAGAAGTAAAAAGAGTGTTGAGCCCTAAATACTCTTTCCCCAGCACATTGATTATCATCGTTCTGATAACAAAAGGCATCAATATATGTATGAACCTGTAAATAAATCCCACGAAAATATTCCTGACGGTATTTGTTGTTCTATCGCTCATATTTGTGTTGCATTCCTTATATCTTCCCAAAGTTTTCCATACACTTTTTCCTCGAAATAATTACTTCTTAGCGGCGGAAGCTCTTTTTCTAAAACCTGTTTCACCAAGCTGACAATATGGTTTTCCGCTGTCGGATCGTTGACAAAGTAAACATAATCGTTAAATTCCTCAGGGAACCAGTCAATTGCACTTTTTACTTTATGTCCTGCTGTCTTGAGAACGATTACCGGTCGTCCGGCAATCAAGGAAAATATCACTCCATGATACCGATCCGTAACAATAACCTTATATGCCGAAAATTCAGTTATTTTTTCAAGAACAACCTGTTTTCTGTGTCCTCTATACTTAAAAGCAGATGCGCTTACATCCGTATCGTTGCTGTCAACGGTTCCGATTTCTGCCAGTTTCTTTTGCAAATCTGCCTTCTGATTCTCTTGAAGCAGTGATTCCGCTCCGGATCTCAGGCATAGGAATATATCTTTTTGTGGTTTGTCGAAATAATATTTTCCGATCCATGTGGTCACAACGTCAGGATACGCTAAATGTTTTGCGTCAGGTAAGAGTCGGCGTGCATATTCCTGAGAGACATAATCTCTGGAGATAAATATGATGTCAGGGTGTTTTGAGTACATTTCCTGTATGGATTTCCACTTTTCAATGCTTTTGTATTCTACCGATTGAGGGAAAAAAACAATCTGATGATCTCTTAGCGTTTCCAGTATGATTTTGTGCGAAGGGAAAACAGTGGGTGCGGCATATTCATCACATATATCAGTGATGTTGTATCCACTGTGTATAAATACATGATCCTGTCTGCGTACTTTACTACATATTTTTCTTAAAATATCATCATCCGGAGAAGTCCAGGCCACATTTATTACTACCCCGTCAGGATAATTTTTGTAAATCCACTCATCAATGCAAACTGTTTGCGCCAGGTCGCCGCCATTATTGTGCATCGCAATCATAAAGAGATAGTTCCGCTCTTTTGCGGTTTGGTATTTGTACAGAGAGAGATTACTGTCCCTGCATAATGTAAATAATACATATGCGGGACGGAATAATCTGCTTCTTACCAATTTGTTCAACACAGCATGAGTTTGCTTTTTTAGTTTATTCATAAATTTGTTGACCAAAAATCCCTTCTATATTCTCGTTTTTTTCATCCCACCATTTATCTTTTAAAAGCCGTTTGATCTTTTCTTCTCCAAACCGATATTTTATCACTCTTGCGGGATTTCCCACAGCAATTGCATAAGGCGGAATACATTCCTTTATTATTGGCGTTTTACTCAATATCCGCATTACTTCTTAGGAATTTCTTTTGCGAACAGTCCTATTGCCGTTCTTTTCATCAGATTGCCAGTCCGCTGTATTAAATCAAACCATATTCTTCTCAATTTATGAGGATACGGGTTGCCCAGCACACCCTCGTAAATCTCCATAACACGGTTCATCTGCACATCAAAGTCATAGTGTTCATGAAATATGCGATAGGATGCGTCGGAACATTTTTGCCGTAATTCTTTGTCTTGTTGTAGCTTTCGCATATATTCCGCGTATTCTATATAATCATTGGCGACAAAACCGTTGTCCGTCACTATCTCCAAGTGACCGTTAAACTGATCTGACGGGTGGGTAACCACAGGCAAACCAAAGCTCAAGGCTTCCGCAATAGCGGCAGAGTTTAGCTCTCCGTCTTTCCTTCCGTGGGCATAAACATTTAAAGAGCCGATCACACTGTAAAACTCATTATCGTCTTCCAGGTAATCATAAAAATAAATATTTTTAAGTCCAAGCTCCTTTGCCTGTTGTCTGTATTTTTTGCTGCCGTTACAAAGGATAAATGCATTGGTATCATCTTCAATTTCTTTATATGCTTTTAAAGGGATATCGGAAAAAATATCATCCCGATCCGCCTGATGGAAACCAAACAAAAAGCGTTCAGGTTCCAGCCCCAGACTTTTTCTGATATCTGTAAATTCAAATGCCGGAAGAAAAAGCGGCGGCGAAATCATTTCCACCCGTTTGGCGTCCCCGCCTTTTTTAATCCACATATCCCGGCTGAACCTTGAAATATGCATGACACGGGACATATTATAGGGATTACATACACCGGCTACCCAGTGAACGGAATCAATGATAGGTGTGTCTTTTATCCCGGATATAATATCATCGGGGTATCCGATCCTCCCTAATTGGATCAGGTCATAACCGTCCCTATATACTTCCCAGAAATTCGTGTTTCTGAGACAAATATAACGCCACTTAGCATAGTATTCTCCCTGATACTCTATCAGGTTTACATGATGTTCCACCATGTACCGATATCTATGTGGCGCAGCGACAGGAGTGTAATAGTAGTCCACCTCATATTTATCCCGTGGCAGATTTGCCGCGATCGTCTGCATAAATCGTTCTGTTCCGCCGGTATTCAGTCCGGCGGCTGTAATAAAGGCGATTTTGATTTTTTTCATGATAGCTCCTATCTGAGATTTTATTTCGCTTCCTGATCGGTCATATATTCATAGAGCTTTCTGCAAATCTTGTCCCATGCCAAATGTTCTCTGGCATACTCTGCAATCTCTGAAGCTTTCTCACTCGTATAGGTACATTGAGTTGCCTGAAGCATTGCCTGGGCCAGAGCAGATATATTATCCGCCGGAACAATCTGTCCATATTTTCCATCATTAGTCACTTCCTGCATTGGCGGCACCTGATCTGATACGATTATGTGACAGCCACAAGAAAGGGCTTCTGCACATACTAATCCAAAACTTTCCCATCTGGATGGCAAAACAAAGACCTTTGCTTTACAGTATTCATTATATAGTCTCTCGCGGCTGTCTATATTCCCTGTGAAGATTATTCTGTTCCTTAACTCTGGGTGATCGTGGAAAAACTTTTCCTTTGTACTTTCAAAGTCTGGAGCCATACTCCCTATCAGCTTTAAGATCCAATTATGTTGACTGGCTGTTTGTGCAAATGCGTCCAGTAATATATCTGTTGCTTTTTGTTCTGTTCCCAAACGCCCTACTGTAAGGAAAATATTTTCGCGTTTGCTCTCCACATCTAATTTCGTTTTTGGTTCACAGTATCCATTACCTAATAACTTCACTTTATTTCCGGTATATGGTAATATCCTTTCCAACACTGCTTTTGTTTCCACTGTGACCAGATCTACGGACATAACATTTTTTACTAAAAACTCTCGCTCCCATAAATCATTATCATATTTTTTACAGCTGCGAAAATCCAGATCCAGCTTCAAATATACTTTCCCATTAGGATTTAAAAATTTGTATAATTTTGTCCAATAAAGGGAGCGTCGCCCTGCATGATACAAATTAAGCCAATCGATTTTTTTTGCATTGAAAAGCAGATACACTATGCCTGTCAGGGAAATATTGTTAAATAACATTGGCATGTGAATAAGTGATACACCGTTTATGCTTTTCAGATTTGGACCGGCAGGATTTATTTTACTGTGTACGATAGAAGCTTTATAACCATATATCTGACTTAGCATATAAGGTATTTGTCCCACATCTTTCACCAGTTCATTATTTCCACATTCCGGGAATAGCGTGACAAAAGTCAAAGTTTTTCGTCTCATATAGATCACTCTTTTTTGCTAATTTTGAATCCTCCCCATAATTTTTTTTCAAGATATCTTACTAAACTATACGACCACCTGTATGGGTATCGGTTGACAATATATGCAACACCGACGATACAGGGCACTGATAATGTTATTGCCAATAGTGCTGCTAACTCATAATTTAAACCAAGCTTATAGTATAAACCGTATGCCATGACGGAAACGAGCGATATAATGATCGGCCAATGTACCGCATATACAGCGAATGATATATTTCCAAAAAACTGGATGATCTTACAGGACAAAAACTTTTTAAACAAATCGCATTTTTCTATTGCAAAAATAACGATCATCCATCCCAAAATCCAATAATAATGCACCGGAATTTTTACATATTGTATCCAGGCATATATTCCACTACTGAAGGATCCCCGTGGTATCGTAATCATATAAATACCAACGAAAATACAGACGATCCTGACGTATTTATTTTGTATTGCTCCGTTTCCTGCAATTGTTTGACAATTATATTGCAAGTCACATATTATCATTCCTATCATCATGGGTGTAAGATAAATAAGCACATATTTTAAACCGCTTAAACCGATAGAAACTACAATAGTAAGCAGGTAAACCCAAAATCGAATCTTCTTGTTGCTCAGATATTTCGTATATAGTAATAATAATGCACTGAACAGCCATATCCAGCCAATAGAACCCAGTGGACCGTCATATTTTGACCAGCCCAGAAAAACCTTTACGATCGCATCAACAATAGGCCCATCTGATGAAAGGATTCCCCCCGGGATGAAATTATTATATATCCCGGCATAAGTATCACTTCCGGAAACATCAATAAGTTTTAAACTATACACCAAGTTTAACTTCATGATGATCCAGCTGAACAAACAGCCTATCAAAGTCATGGGCATCAGCCTCAAGTACCGCCCCCCCACTTTGGCCAGAACTTTTGTTCGGCGTTTCCTGTAAAACTTTTTAAAGGAACTACATATCCGCTTAATGTGAAAAAACAGATCAAAGCACTGCTTCCATTTATCAAAAAGTTAAGCGGACTGGAATAAAATATTTTTGCTCCAATGAGATTTGTCGCTATACTGTTTCCAAAATAATATTCTGGCAGGAGAATACTAAACGCATGTCCGACAGCTACCATAAAACAGCATATTCCCTTTAAACCATTTACTTTTTTATCCATAAATACCCTGCATATCTCCTGTTTCGTACTATTAAGTACTCTTGCTTGAAGCTACTTATGTATTTCTCTGGCAGGGGCACCAGCTACCGTTGCATAATCCGGTACGTCTTTTGTCACTACAGAATTTGCACCTACAATGCTATGCTTTCCGATTCTGACTCCTGCTAATATTGTTGCATTAATGCCCACAAAAGCTCCCTCACAGATCCTGACGGGTTTTGTAATAAGATCTTGATCTAAGACGCTAATAGACAGATTGTCTGTGCGGTGCGCAATATCCGTGATTGTGACACGGGCGGAACATACGACATCGTTCTCTATGATAATAGATTCTGCAGCAGCAATATGACAATGTTGCTCAATCGTGACATGATCGCCCAGGATCAATTCAGGGGTAAACTTTTGATCGATCCAATGATCTATCACCTCAATCCTTGCTTGATGCCATATGCCTGAATCCGTTCCCATGTGAATATATTTACATCCGGTTAAATACAAGGGATTTAAGATATAGGAATACTTTCCTAACGAGGCAAACTTTCTTCTGTTAAAATAATAAAATGTGTTCCTACAAATAGAAATGGCTTTCTCGTATCGGTTTTTTAAGGAATTTAAGCAGTTTGTTCATGATACACTCCAATGTATATTGTTTATAAAGTATCACATCGTCCCATTTTGCCCTGATGGTAATCAATCCATGCTTTTAATATGAATTTATCATTTCGCTTGTAAAAAGGTGAAATAATGTACTTAGTTAAAAGTTTTATATATGTATAAGGTTTTGCAGGAAATTTTAACTTATCTCTGTGTTTGTCCATGTAATATAATTTATTCCTTGTCATGTAATATACTTGTATCTTTGAGTCGGCGCCACCTCCTGCACTGCTGACTTTATGCCACAGGACGGCGCATGGTATATACATGATCCGTATTCCGATATCGACCACTCTTGCACAAAAATCGGTGTCATCATAGTACATGAATACTGTCTCATCTATATATCCCACTCTCTCAAAAACAGATTTATGGATGAGCATACAACAAGTTGGTGCATATGTAATTTCAATCTTTTTATCATATTGTCCCTGATCTGTTTCAAAGTTTCCTCTATGTTTTGATTCTCCCTTTTCCCATACCAGATTTCCACCCGCAAACCAAAGCATATCATGAGGCTCATAGTAGTAAATTTTGGGGACAACAATCTTATCGGGAGATGCTTCATTCACAAGGTTATTTATCGTATCGGCGTCCAATTCTACGTCATTGTTCAGGAGCAACACATAGTCAACATGCAGCTTGTCGATTGCATATTTGATACCGATGTTATTTCCCTTTGCCACACCGATATTTTCTTCTTGAAGCAAATAGTGTGCTGTAGGATAGATTTCCCGCGCCTTTTCAATCGATCTGTCCTTTGAACCGCTATCGATAATCACGACATCCAGATTTTCATAGCTGGAAGCGTAGACGGTCTTTAGACAATCGTTTTGATATTTTTCGCCATTATAGTTCACAATTACAATTCCGATTTTCTTACTCATTCTCAATCTCTTTTTTGTGAGACACATGATCTCTCATGATTTTTATGATCTTATCACTTGATCCCCATATTGCTTTTGAATCATAAGGTCTATCTGGAAATGCTCCATAGTCTGGTTGAATCGTATACTGATTTTCCAGAATGAATTTCTCTACCTTGTCACATAAGCGCTCCGGCCGACCGGAACAGATATTGATGATCCCGTTTACTTCTGTTTGCTCAACCGTTGCCGCTACTTGTTCACAAAAAATATTGTAATCAAGAAAGTCAAATTGATTTTGCCCCAAAGTAAAGGGAAAAGTTTTTTTGCCTTCTTTTTCTGCTGCAGTGATCTTTGAGAAGACCGAGCAGCCGTGCTCCGTATTGCCGACTATATAGTAGGCTCTTAGCCATTGAAATACGGTATTATTTTGCTGCGCGAGCAATTGAGTAGTATTTCGCAAGGCATCTTTTGCGATCCCGTACATACTTTGCGGCCAACAAGGTGTGTTTTCCGTGACACATCCTTCAAAAAAGCCAATCTCATGCATACTTCCCATAACTGCGATCTGCTTTAACCCACCTGTCAATAATTTTTGGATCAAATTAATATGATCAGGGAGATCCTTTAAGTGACTTTCTGCATTATGTACAAATCCATTTCTCCAAGCCAGATGTAAGACAACATCCGGTTTGCCAAAAAACTCATAGGGATGTTCTACTTGAAATAAATCTGCCGGAATAAACAAAGCTTTCTTTTCAATGTTTTCAGCTGAAAGATCTGTAGCGACAACATTTATCCCATCTTCTAATAAAGCATGAACGACGCCACTGCCTAAATAACCATTTGCGCCAGTAACAAGGATTTTCATTCTATCAATTCCTTTTCTATAGGATGATTTTCGTTTCTGTCTTAACTTTTTTGATCAAGTGGTTTATTATTCATTCAAATACGCAATCATCTGACACAGGCTCTACATCACTCTTCACTCCCCGGCAAAGCACCCCAACACATCCCTCGCGATATCTTCCCAATGAAATCTCGTCCGAAACCTCGCGTTATCGGCACCGGCCTCATAGTAGGCATTATTCTCACTGTATTTAAGAATTTCCCGCAGCATTTCTTCCTGATCCGCGCACATTCTGACTCCTTTCGCGCCTTCAAAAAGCTGACTCGCTTCGACGTCCCCCTTAGAAGTAACAACAGCCACATTCCTTCCGAGAAATGCCAGAAAGCTTCCTCTCCGCAGAGTCAGACCGTCCTCGTAGGGCAATACCGCAATATCGATCCGGTCAAGGTATTCCTCGATCTCCTTCTCCGGCAGAAAACCGGTGACAGTCAGCTTCTCCGTGAGGCCTGCCCTTGCGATCAATTTCTCAACGGACGCCTGATAACTGTCAAAGGCGTTTGTCAGAGTCTTGGGATAGCCACCCAGCAGAAAGTAACGGAACTTGTCCGGATACTGTTGCTCCAGTCTGCTCCACAGTTGGATCAGCGTTTCGATCCCCTTGCCCGGATAGATCCCTCCAAAAAAGCCCAGATTGATCTTTTCCGAAGCTGATTTAGTCGGTTTCCTGGAGTTACGCCAACTGATATTTGAACCGATACCGGATTTGAAAACTTTGTTTCCGTAGCGTTTTCTTAAATGTTCATATTCCACATAGGAAGGAGTGTCCAAATGGTGGCAGAACCACACTAACGGCAGCGTGAAAAGCTTTCGCGCGAATCTGCACATGGTATACTCGTGAAGCCGGAGATGACACTCGATTCTGCTCCTGGCAAAAAGGTTATGGAGCCGCAGCCTGAGCGGTAAAAAGCTGATGGCCAGGTCTTTTTTGTAACCGTTTCCGGCATATTCAATCAACACTTTGGTGATCTTTTCTCTTTTCATTTTTTTGATCAGGGCATTGACGGATGAGAGCCTCCAATTGGGAACCAAAAGGATATTTTTATAGTCTTTTTCCGTTATATATTCTCTGATCGTCGGGACATCTGAGGTGACAAGGAGGATATCGCAGTTATCAGGCATCGCTTCATATAATCTGCCTGCGGCGTCGCCGATTCCGTCCCCGAGTCTGGGAAAGCTTCCCGTTATGTAAATGATTCTTTTGCGTTGCACCCCTGCAGCCTCCGTAATACTCCAATGATTGAAAACCATATACATAGAAACCAATCACAACCGTCCATATCTTCAAAGATAAAGTAAGCGAACATCAGTAAAGCAAACAGTAAGCAGATGCCATCCCGGATTTTTTGAGATTTCAGAAGGCTTTTCAGCAGAAATATTCCCTGCCTGAGCAATGCGGCCATGATCATAAGTGTGCCTGCTATGCCTGTTTTATATAGAAATCCCAAATAAGTGCAATGGGAACCTAAAGGATACCCCACTCTTCCAATCTTTTTGATGCCACATCCAAGTAAGAGATTCCATCCTTGAAGGTTTTCGATTGTCTCTTTGTAAATATCCATCCGAGTGCTGTTACTGCCCTGCCGCATATCCAAAAGTTTGTTTACCAGAGCTATAGTGTATTGTGAAAAGAATACTGCTCCTGCCAAAAACAGTGTACCTACAATAATTGCCAGGACTCTTTTGTTTTTGGATCCCAATTTTACCTTCCAACATAAGAAAAGGATTCCGACGGCGCCGCTCCAAAACAACACATAGCCGTTTCTGGAATAGCTGATATAGATCGGGAAAAAGGACAATACATAATAAATTACAGCGCAAGGTATCCTGAACGGTCGGTTTACCTTGTTAAGGATGAAGTACAGCGCCCAGGGCGTCATTAAAAGAACAAGACTGGAAACCAGCGTTGGATATTCCATAAAGCCCTGAAATCTCGAATACCATCCATCGTAAGAGTATAGTACACGATGCGTTACGGGCAGAGTATATGTGTTTATGACATAACGCATGAACCGGGCGATAAAAGCCAGCGCAATCATCACTGTATTGTTGATAAAGCAATATTTGGCGATATCCAAGCCGTTGACCTGACTGTCCGCGTAATAGTTGTAAAACACGATGGCAACACACCATATGAACGCCGTATTAAATGCAGCCAGGATGCGATCCGTTTCGTACTCCCCGAAAATACAATTCGTTAAAATCGAAATGGCATGAACGAGCACATAACCCACCACCATCAGGAAAAAGAAATCAAGCTTGATCTTCCCTCTGCGTTTCCACATTAAACAGATTGCTATTGCAAACAGTAAGACGGCCTGAAGCATTTTGGGCAGAATAGCAACAATCCACATGTATTTAAACAACCATACGTTGCTTTTGCTGTTTGCGTTCATTTCCTACCTTTCCAATCGCCATAATAAATATGTGTATAATATTGGTTCTGGCTATCCATTTATAGTTTCCCAAAGATATCCCTGCCTCAAATCACAAACCCCAGGCTCCGCCCGTCCCGCACAAACATCTGCACAGTTTCTATGGAATATTCCTCCAGATCCTTTCCGAGGAGGGGCAGCTTTTTCATGATATCATCCGTCACGGTGATGATGTCTACACCGCATCGGTCGGCCTGTATGATGTTGAACACCTCGCGGCAGCTTGCCCAGAGGCTTTTGGTTCCGGGTTTCCCGTGGCAGATTCGGACTGTTTCCTTCATGATCTCTTCCGCGTCCACGCCGGTGTCCGTGATCCTGCCGGCAAACACGGATATAATATTTTCCGTGCCGGGGCAAAACGCATCTACGGCAGCTTTCACCTGTCGGACCGTAAACAGGGCGGTCACGTTTAATTTAATGCCTTCTGCGGAAAGCTCCCGTATTAATCCGACGCTGGATTCGCCCAGGGAATTGGTGGCAGGGATCTTGACAAACACATTTTTGCCATAGGAAGACAGGATTCTTGCCTCTCTTTTCATGCCGTCAAAATCGTCTGCAAAAACCTCGAAGGAGATGGGCAGGTCTGTAATCTGCGTTAGCGCGGTTTTGGCAAATTCGGTGTAGCTCTGTACGCCTGCTTTTTTCATCAGCGACGGATTAGTGGTAAAGCCCTTTACAATACCTTTGCTGTATTCCTGGCGCATGACGTCTATGTCCGCGCCGTCCGCATAAATAGCGATTTTTAAATCTTCAAATTTCATGGTAGCTTTTCCCCCTTTTCCGGCGGCCTCTTTATTTTTGCGGGCTGTTTTATTCCGGCGGCCGCTTTATTTCTGCGAACTGTTTTTATTCCAGCGGCTGCATTTATTCATGGCAATAAAATCCTCGCGAAACGTGAATTTTATTGCTGATTGCTGTTGATTGCGTTTACCAGAAGATGCCAGATCACTCCCTGCCACCCTTCTGCGTGGGGCGTGATGCGTGTATCGGCAACGACCGGGATCAATACACAGGCGTCGGAGATTTTTTTGGAATATCCGCCGTCCCTGGAGACGATGGAAATAATCCTGCAGCCCTTTTCTCTGCCGTATTTCAATGCATTTACGATATTCAACGATGTATGTTCGCTTCCTCCTCCGACGGAGAGAACCATTAATACATCTTTTGAGGATAAGTGGGACACTTTCAGCCATTCTATAAAAGTAGTTTCCCAGCCTTCATCATTGGTGCGGGCGGTCAGCTCGGACACGTTGTCTGTCGGCGCATAGGTTTCTATCCCGCCGATTTTCCGGAAATCATTTACGGCGTGGGAGGCGTTTGCGGCGCTGCCGCCGACTCCGAGAATGAAGAGCCGTCCGGCATTGTCTCTTGTGTCCTTCAGTATTTCCGCGCACTTTCCGATCTGGACGGTATCTATGTCCAGCGCAATCCGGACGGTTTCTGCGAGATACTGCTTTGCATAAGTTTCGTACATAACAATCGATTTTCCTTTTCCAAAAATTTTCAGTCTGCCTTTGCGGCAAATTCCGCCAGGTCTTTCATCGTGTGATCCGGTTTTTGATAGTCCAGCCTTGCGCATGTGTCGCATTTGTAATCGCCCAGGAAAACGGTTTTCAGGCCTGCCGCCTGCCCGGCTTTTACGTCCGTATAAGAATCGCCGACCATATAGGAGCTGCTCCAGTCGATGCAGTAAGTTTCTTTGAGCTTCATCAGTAATCCCGGTTTTGGCTTTCGGCACTCGCAGTTTTTGATCAGGAACGTCTCTTTGGTATGAGGGCTGCCCTGGGGATGATGGGGACACATGGCAACCGCTTCCACTTGTATCCCGTGTTCTTTTAAATCCTCCAGCAGCTCTGTGTTGATGTCATATAGCTGTTCGAGGCTGATCTTCCCTTTTGCGGCCGCCGGCTGGTTGGTCACGATAAATAAGAGATAGCCCTTTTCCTGCAATATGCTTAAGGCCTCCAATGCCTTTGGCTTATAATGAAATTCCTCCCATTTCAGAGGGGAGTCCAGCTGTTCGGTATCCTCGTTCCAGACAATTTCATTGATGACGCCGTCCCGGTCTAAAAATACGGCTTTTGCGGGTTCGAGAAAGCGCCGACGGACGTAGCCTCGAAATTCGTCCAGCGATTCCGGCCGCCCGATTTCATAGAAGCGTTTTGACACAAGCTGCGGGACGAGCCGGCCTTGTTTTGACAGCAGGGTCAGAAGCTCCGCTATGTCAAAGGCAAGTCCCTGCGCATAGGACAGAATGCAGGATTTTTGCAGCATACTCACGCCGTAGTCGATATACTGCATGTCAGGAGTCGTATTTTTTTTGTCATATAAAAAGCAGCCGTCTTTTCTGTACAGGACATTGCTTTTGTCGTAGGCGTTTTGGTTGCGAAGGATTGTCATCAATCCCGCAGCGCCGTTTTTGCACCCTTTCCGGAAACGGTAGATTGCTTCTAAATAATTGATATCCATAAAGGAATCGCCATAAATCAGCAGGAAACTGTCTTCGAGGTGCGCAGCCGCATTTCTCAGCGCGCCGCCGGTCCCCAGCTGTTCTTTCCCGTCGTGGGAATAGGCAATCTGTATATTTTGGCTGCTTCCGTCGCCATAATAATTTTCCACCGCATCCGAACGGTAACCGACCAGAAATAAATATTTCTGAAATCCCCAGCTCTTTAAAAGCTGCAGCTGGTAATCAAAAAACGGCCTGCCATGTACGTCCGCCATGGATTTTGGCATATTTCCGGAATACTTTCCAAGACGCGTCCCCATGCCGCCCATTAATACGACGACCTGTGTGTTCCGCAATTGTTCCTCTAAATCCTGCATATTTAAATTAATTTAGCCCCTTCTGTCTCAAAACGGAAATACTCTTCTTCCAAACCCAGGCTGTTTTAAATTAACTTAGCCCCTTCTGTCTCAAAACGGAAGCGTACTTCTTCCAATCCCAGACTGTTCATGGCTCTGCGGAGCCTTATTTTGTCCTCTGCGTAAAACATCAGGAAACCGCCCCCGCCGGCGCCGATCAGCTTGCCGCCCAGCGCACCATGCTGCAAAGCGTAGTCATACCATTCGTCAATCTGGGGATTCGACATCCCGCCGGAGCGCTTTTTCTTATACTGCCAATGGGTGTTCATAATGGCGGCAAACTCTGCCAGTTTTCCGGATTCCAGGGCCTTTTTGCTGTCAAGCCCCATTTGCTTCACATAATTTAGATTTTTCAGCATGTCCCTGTCATTTTCTTTGCTTTTTTTATCCTGTTCGTTTAAAATATTCCCGGCTACATGGGAGTAACCTGTAAAGTACAGGATCAGATTGTCTTCCAGATTGTACAGGGTTTCATTGTCAATCTGAAGAGGAGTGATTTCTACATGGCCGCCTGTGTCGATCTCCATGCAGATGATCCCGCCGTAAGCCGAAATATATTGATCCTGCTTCCCGACAGGCTCGCCCAGGCGGGAGTATTCTATTTCAAAGGCTTCCTCCGCGAGGGCTCTCGCGCCGACGGTATCCCCTTTAAAGCTATGCAGCGCTTTCAGGAGGGCAGTGGTAAAGGTGCTGGAGGACCCCAGCCCGGTGCCTGCCGGGATATCCGCCATGGAGCAGATCTCCAGCGGTTCCTGACACAGCGAGAGCATCTCGATTGCCTCCCGGACGATGGGGTGCATTAATTCCCTGTAGTCTTTTACCTTTTCGAGTTTGGAGTATTTTAAAACAATTGTTTTATCAAAGGTTTTATTTAGCAGTATATATACATATTTGTTGATTGCCGCTGAGATCAGAAATCCTCCGTTTTGTCCATAATAGGACGGCAGATCTGTTCCGCCGCCGCCTAAGGTTATCCGCAGCGGGCTTCTGGCAATTATCACATTTACACCTCCTCTACCGCTCCGCTTCATAAGGGGTGTGTAAATCCCCTCTTTGGCGCTAATCTACTATTTGTCTTTTGATGACAGACCGACAGGTCTGGCATTGGAAGTTTGCTTCCAGACTTACACCTCTCATATGCTTTGGTTCGACAAGCCTGCCTTCATCTGCGTCCGGCAGGAGCGGTTAAGGGATAAGCCTGCCGTTCTCAACAGATAGGTTCCGCGGGAGCCTCTGCATACAT
>N._stephensi_709_cecum__coassemble_2_pt1 | contig 25674 bp, 19 predicted proteins | sample N__stephensi_709_cecum__metabat2_low_PE_006 | metagenome-assembled genome bin N | reverse complement strand
CCCCGAATAAGGGGCTCCTTTTGGGGTGGTCGCTAAAGGTTGTGGTTGGCGATTGAAGCTGTCTGATTGCATGGGGTAGGTTGAGAGGGAAGTCTTTCATTATGAAATCTGCAAATAAAGTAGATGTATATCTTGTAGGAAGTAAGTGCATAGGACAGTATGGTGGTTATGAATCATTTGTTCAAAAATTATTGGAGTACCATAAAGACAACAATGCAATTCGGTATCATGTTGCATGCAAAAGAAATGGCGACGGACATATGGATATATCTAAATTGCAAGATGTATCAGAAATAACAAATAATAGATTTTTCTATTGTAATGCGGATTGTTTTCTTATTGATGTACCAACATGGCTAAGAGCGGCACAAGCTATCTATTATGATATAGCAGCGCTTAAGGAGTGTTGTAGACATATTAGAACTAATAATGTGAAGGGGCCAATTATATATATTATGGCTAGTCGAATCGGCCCTTTTGTATGCAAGTATGCAAAGAAAATACACAAATTTGGTGGGAGAATATATTTAAATCCCGATGGGCATGAATGGAAACGTACTAAATGGTCCGCGCCTATCAGACGGTATTGGAAAGAATCAGAGCGCCTTATGGTCAAATATGTAGATTTGATTGTTTGCGATAGCATTAATATCGAAAAGTATATTCAAAATGAATATAAACGATATAATCCTGTGACTACATATATTGCATATGGTGCAGAGGTTAAACCTAGTGGTCTTTCCGATGACGATCCACAATATATTGCATGGTTGCAGAAACATGACTTATCAACGCCTTTTTTTACGGTAGTAGGTCGTTGCGTGCCCGAAAATAATTTTGAAATAATTATTCGTGAATTTATGTGTAGTAACACGGAAAAAACTTTGATTATTATTACAACGGATAATAGCAAGATGCTTCAGGATATGGAAGCGAAACTACATTTTAGCAAGGATAAGCGAATTAAATTTGTGGGCACTGTTTACGATAGGAAATTACTCAAAAAAATACGAGAAAAAAGCTATGGGTACATTCACGGACACTCAGTTGGCGGAACGAATCCCAGTTTATTGGAAGCATTAGGAAGTACTAATTTAAATTTGCTTTTTGACGTATGCTTCAGTCATGAGGTCGCAGAGGATGCCGCGTTATATTGGAATAAAGAAAATGGTAATTTGGCGGCACTTATTAATAAAGTAGACGCTATGAGTGAAGAGGAAATAAAGGAATTGGGCAGAAAGGCTAGGCGTAGAGTACACGATTCTTACAGTTGGTGCTTAATTTCATCTCAGTATTTAAATGTCTTTACATCATAAAAGAGGAAGGGCATGTTTTGGGTGCTTGGGGAATTATATGGTTTTCAGTTCGGCATTGTTTTTATTTCTTTTTTTACCAATAACGTTGGCAGGTTATTTCCTGATTAAAGATAATTATAAGAATTATTGGTTAATATTAGTTAGTTTTATTTTCTTTTCATGGTCTCAGCCCAAATATATGTGGATTATTCTGCTGAATATAATTATAAATTATTTGGGAGCATTGCTCATTGATAAGGTTCAAAAGTATAAGCGCCTATTTATGTGTTGTATTATAGTAGTTAATCTCCTGCTATTGATCTATTTTAAATACTATAGTTTTATTATTTCTTCTGTCAATAAATTTGTGGGAAGCGGTTGTTTCAAAGTACGATATATTATTTTGCCTATTGGAATTTCTTTTTTTACATTTCAGGGTATGTCGTATGTTATAGATGTTTATCGAAGAGATGTGCCGGTTCAAAAAAATATTTTTAATGTGGCGCTTTATATCATATTTTTCCCGCAGTTAATTGCAGGCCCAATCGTGCGATATCGCGATATAGAAAGAGAGTTGTCGAATCGTGAGCTTTCTCTTTCTGATTTCAATACTGGCATCGAAAAATTTATTATTGGACTGGCGCAGAAATCTATTATTGCGAATACGCTGGCAGTTACCGTGGATTCTATATGGAACCAGGGTGCCGGCAATAGCCCTTGGAATATTGCGTGGCTGGGCAGTATTGCTTATTCATTACAAATATATTTTGACTTTTGCGGTTATAGTAATATGGCGATTGGTTTGGGACGGATGTTTGGTTTTCATTTTATGGAAAACTTTAATTTACCATATATTGCAGAAAGTATTAGTGACTTTTGGCGGAGATGGCATATTTCCCTGTCATCTTGGTTCAGAGATTATGTGTATATCCCGTTAGGCGGAAATAGAAAGCATGTTTATCTTAATTTAGCCATTGTATTCTTGTTGACGGGAATTTGGCATGGCGCAGCGTGGCATTTTATTGCGTGGGGCTGTGTTCATGGTTTTTTTATCTTAATTGAACGATATATTCGGTTTCATGCAAAAGAAAACAGGAATACATCCAATAAAGTTAAGAAGTTGTTTTCTAGGATATATACTTTGCTAGTGGTAAATTTTGCCTGGGTGTTATTTCGGGCAGATAATACCCGGGATGCAATTAAGTATGTTGCAAGTATGTTGGGAAAGTGCGCTAATCCAACGCCGGGGTTCAGTATATGGTGGTATTTAGATCGTTGGACTATATTTGTCCTTGCTGTTGCAATCCTTTTTTCTACATCCATACCGAAGAGGCTATGTACAATTGCCTCAAAAAAGATAAACGATAACGTAATAATGATTGGAAAATATATTTTATTATTGTTGATATTATTATTTAGTATGTTAAGAATTGTTTCGGGATCATACAATCCTTTTATTTATTTTCAATTCTAGGTGCAAATATGTTAAAACGAGTAGCAAATATAATTTTTACAATTATTTTCTTATCTTTATTAGCAATTCCGTTGCTAACAACTAATTTGAGGCCAAATGTGATATCTTCTGCAGAAAACAGAGTATTAGCACAGATGCCTGTCCTGTATAATGAGGACGGAAAAATAAACGCTGGCTTTTTGAAAGAGTTTGAAGAATGGTTTAATGATAACTTAGGATATAGATCTGCTTTTGTAATTGCAAATGCGAGAATCCAATATTACATTTTTAATCAGCTGGCAAATAAGAGCGATATGTATCTTGGACCCAACGGTGAGTTGAATTATGCCACGAATGCAATACTTGTAGATTATCAGCATTTGAATCTTTACCCTCAGGAGGCATTGGATAATATTGCGGATAGTTTTCAGATTGTCAGTGATTATTTAGAGAATGAAGGAATCCAATTGTATTATTATCAGTGTTGGGATAAGCATTCCATTTATCCTGAATATTTTCCGGACACAGTGATTCAATACGGAGAAATGTCAAAAACAGATTATGTTATTGATGTTTTGAAAACAAAAACGAATATTAATGTCATTTCGTCAAAAGAGAACCTAATTTCTGCGAAAGATAAATATGAAACATATAGTTTGTGGGGTGATTCAACTCATTGGACTCAGAGAGGTTCATATGTGGGATATTTAGACCTTATGGAAGCGATTAATAATGTAAATGGCGGAATTTATAAAGTATTAACGGAAAACGATTATGATATCAGTCTGTATGATGCTGGTTCGACATTATTTGGCGGAATACATATTACGAATATGTCGGAACAATTTAAAATAATTGAGCCACAAGCATATGCGACTTATGAAAAGCTATCTTTATGTTCAGACAACCCGACTAGCGCTTTTTTTACGAATGATGCGGTAGGAAACAAGACGCGGGTACTTATATTCGGTGACAGTTATTTCTATATGTTTCTGGAAGATGATCTTGCTGAAAGCTTTTGGGAAACTATAGTAGTTGGCGCGGGATATCAGGAAACTTTTCTCGATATTGTAAATGAGTATAAGCCGGACATTGTCATAATAGAAAATGCAGAGCGTGTGGATAGGTTCTCAATGATGATAAAGACGGCCGAAGCGATTAGAGATGCTATGTAATGAGGTAACCGGTATGCAGTTTATAAAAAAAATTTGGTTTTTTGCAATTTTTATTTTGGCAGCATTGTCTCTGGGATATTACGGAATGTTAATGTATTACAATCAATACTCGTATTGGGCAGATGAAGTGTATTCTATTAATTTATTTAAGGCGAATGTTGTCCAGTTATTGGCGATGACTGCAGGCGATGTACATCCGCCATTGTACTATATTTTGGGGAAATTATTCTCGTCAATTTGGGGATACAGCGGGTTGTCATTTAGATTATTTTCATATCTGTTCTATTGTTTGACTATACTGATGACTGTTTCGATAGTTAGGCGGGAATTTGGGGATATAACGGCGATTATTACGATTATTTTTATCAGCCTGCCGGTTACCGCATTAGAACATGTGTTGAGTGCGAGACCGTATGAAATAGCTCGTTTTTTTGTTACGGCTTGTTTTTTGTATGGATATAAGGCATTAAAATATAAGAAGCCATGTTATTGGTGTATATTTACAATATCTGCAATAGCTGCAGCATATACTCACTACTTTGCGTTAATTGAGGTTGCCTTTATAGTGTGCGGAGTATATGCGCTTTCTTTATATAAAAGAGAAAATTTTAGAGAATGTATTATTACAGCAGCAGTTTGTATATTGACCTATTTACCGTGGCTGGGGACGCTGGTTAAAACATTTGCGCGTAAAAATGGAAGCGGTTGGCTTATGTCTTATCCGGATTTGTATGAGTGCCTTATGTATATATACGGCAGAGCAGATGGCTTGAGTCTTATAATGATAATTTTGCTTGCGATTACGATAGTTCTGTTTATATTGCGAGGTGTTTTCCGGCAAATCGAGCGATATATACCAGTAGAAAAGGATATTATCACGGTTATGGTAATTGCCTTGTCTTGCATTTTGGGAACATGTGTTACTGGAATTGTGGTGTCTGAAATATGTTCGCCATGTATTCATACGCGATCACTTTATCCACTTACCGCAGTTGCTGCTGTTTTGTTAGGGGGGGCGGTCAATTATTGGTTGCAAAGATTAAATACAATAAGTTTTCCGTGTTCTGTATTGCTGACGATAATAATTTTGTTGGGAACTTGTGCGAGCTTTGCAGAAAAATGCGAATACTATCAACATGCTTTAGTAATAAAAAAAGATGGCAATGATACCTTGGCGGCCGTTGAGCGGTTAAAAGAAATAGATCCCTCAGAAACGTTAGCAACAAATCTCATTCATTTATGGTGGAACGTATTGGACTATTATATTGATTATAAAGACTGCTTCATCTATACAGGCGATACAATCCAAAGCTATGAGGGTAATACAATATATTGTTTAATGGGGTATCCGTTTAATGCTGAAAATACGGAATGGTTACGGGAGAAAGGATGGACAGAGATTGAGTATGAAGGTGCATATACCCTTGCCGGTTACCATTATCATCTATATTATTTGACAAAATAGCGAGGTAAATATGAAAGTCGTATTAGTTGATCAAATCGCAAAGGTAAATTATAAGTATAGTTTTTCGCTGGCGAATGCGCTCAAAAATGCAGGATTAGACGTGACCCTTGTAATAGATCAGAAAAAGGAAGACGAGGGGTGCGAATGCAAAAAAATACACTGGTTTAATACGGATGAAAAAAATATAGGAAAAGTTTCAAAGCTGTTAAACTATTTAAAATCCTATAAAAAAATCAGGGAAATAATTATACAGGAAGAGTATCGGGTTCTTCATACTCAGTGGCTGATTTTTTCCCCAGTTGATTATTACTTTTTGCGCAGGATAAAAAAAGAATCGGGAATAAAGCTTGTAGTAACAATACATGATATTTTACCATTTAACCAAAAATTTTATGATTACAGATATCATCGAAAAGTCTATGAGTTGGCGGATGAAGTCATCGTGCAGGCAGATAATAATGTAAAACGTTTTGACGAACTGTTTCCACAGTTGGCAGGAAAAGAAATTATGATTCCGCATGGCCATTTCCTGGACTATGCGGAGTGTGTTGATAAAAATGAAGCAAGGAATTACTTAAAACTTTCACATGATAAAAGAATTATTTTGTTTTTTGGGCAGATAAAGAAAGTAAAAGGTGTGGGAGTACTGCTAGAGGCTTTTGCACAAATAAAAACGGAATATCCAGAGGCACAATTAGTGATTGCCGGAAGTGTCTGGAAAGATGATTTTTCTCAATATCAGGAAATTATTGATAAGTATCAAATGGGGGAAAGCGTCAGAACGGATATAAAATATATCCCGGATGAAGAAGTGAAATATTATTATTCTGCTGCAGATTTTTGCGTACTGCCTTACTTGGATGTTTATCAAAGCGGCGTGGTACAATTAACGTATGCACATAAGAAACCGGTCGTGGCAACAAAAATAGGGGCATTTAAAGAGGTTGTTCTGGAAGGACAATCCGGATTCCTATGTGAACCCAATGATGTAAATAGCTTAAGTGATGCGTTGCGAATTGCCTTAAAATCCTATGACAGGTATGATGCAATGGGTCAAATAGGATATGACTATATTAAGGAAAAATATTCATGGGATAAAATCGCAGAAAAAATAGCACTATTGTATCAAAAGAAGCAGTAAAGGAGCTGGGATTATGCGGATAGGAATACTGACGTGGTTTTTTGGTGCAAATTATGGTGCAAAAGCACATTCATATGCATTACAACAGATTCTAAGGGAATTAGGACATGACAGTGAATTTATTGCTTTTTATCCAAAAGGGTACAAGATTCTAAATTACAAAATGAATCTTGACGAAAATCATCGGGAAAAATTACTAATTAAAACACTAAATGGAGTCAAACGAGTTCAAGAATTTAATCGTTTCAACAAATATTTTTCTATTAGTAAGGTAGTACATAACGCACAGGAAATAGATTCGATGGGATTTGATTGCATTGTTTTGGGAAGTGATGAAGTATTTAATATAAAACATCCTTTGTATCACGAACTTTATTATGGAGTAGGGATTTATACACCACTAATTACTTATGCGCCAAGTTCAGGCTATATAGATGTAAATGAAAAGCTGCCTGAGGCCGTATGTCATAGTTTGAGAAGAATAAATACTCTTTTGGTAAGAGATTATCATACATTAGCACTAATAAATAACAATACAAAGCGGGAAGCAAAATTAGTATTAGATCCTACATTGCTGTATGATTTTAGGGACATGGAATGCGCTGAAACAAGTAGCGGATATATACTAGTCTATTCGTTTAGTAAATGGAACGAATACGGGGAAAAGTTTCGGGAATATGCCAGTCGGAAAAAATTGAAAATCGTATCTGTAGGTAGATATTGCGAGTGGGCAGATGTATCCTATGATACTGCTAATTTAAAGCAATGGTTAAATTTATATAAGAATGCAGAATTTGTTATTACGGATTCGTTTCACGGAGTAGTTTTTTCTATTAAAAATGGAAAAAATATCATTTTACTGGGGCGATCTGATAAATTAAATAAAATTAATGATTTGTTCAGCCTGTTTAATGTGAAAAAAGAATTATATAATGGCGAAGATGTTGATAAATATTTTGCTAATACTATTGATTGTTCCAAGCTGGGGCCTTTAATAGATGCATATAAAAGAGACTCAATTAATTATTTAAAGGAAGCGTTGGAAAACATCGAAACTCGCCAAAGGACTTAAGAAAACGGGCTTGTTATAAAATGAATTGAGGTGTTAATGTGGATCTTTTTTTAAAGATTTTAATTGTGGCAGTCGCATTTATAATAATAAATTCGGCTTTTCTAGCTGTTTATTGCAGAGTTCAGGAAAGGCTGGACATAAAGCAGAAGGAGAGGAAGAGCCAAAAACAAAGTAAAGGTGAAAGTGAAATGAAACAGCAAAAATCTTTTGCCCTAAAGATGTATTGGTGGCTGTATGGATATGTTTATGGCTGGATGCGATATTGCATAATATGTGCGGGGAAGATTCCGAGTAATAGGATCAGAAATTTCTTATTTCGCTTTGTGTTCAATATGAAAATCACCTCGAAAACAGTAATATATGGGGGGTGTGAGTTTAGGTCGCCATGGAACATTCATGCAGGCAATTGTGTTATTTCGACATATTGTATTTTGGATGGACGAAATGGAATATTCATAGGGGATAATGTTGTTTTCGGTTCGGGGGTACATATCTGGACTGAAGAGCATGCTGTCGATGATCCTTTTTTTGGAATATCTGAGGAAGGATCGCAGCCGGTAAAAATCAATCAGCGGGCGTGGATATGTTCAGACTCTACGATATTACCGGGAGTACATGTGGGAGAAGGCGCGGTCTTGGCGTCAAAAGCTGTTGCTACAAAAGACTTGGAAGCCTTTGGAGTCTACGCAGGAATTCCAGCCAGAAAGATTAAGGGTAGGACGGAAGCATTAAATTATGAATTGCAGGGAAAACCGCACTGGCATTTTTGGTAATAGAAAAGGAAAGAGTGTTTGGAGAAAATGCGTAATAGTTTCGCTTTTTTTAATAGCTGCTTTGCTTTTGTTAACTGAGAGATTTTTATTTTCTCGCGTGAAGGAGATAATAGAACCAAAGGAGATTTTGGTGGGATACTATTCGCAGGATGCTTTTGTAGGATCAGGGTACTACTCTACTAAGATTTATGAGGTGGAAGACAATAAACAGGTCTTTTACTTTACGGGGGCTACCTATGATAGCAGGGCTTTTTTGGTAACTTGTTTTGATGAAGAACGTAAAATTTTGGCAAGCCTGCACGCCGGGAATAATGAAATCAATTACTATTACCAATATCCGATATCCGATATTCCTAAAGGCTGTAAGTATATTGCCTTTTCTGCTTATATTGGGGGGGGTACTCTTTTTGTAGTCGAGAGCAATACTGGTAGATATCGGGATAAGGTAAAGGATCCCTTAGAGGCAGAGTATGTGCATATCATTTTTTATGGTCAATCATTGTCTATAGGTGCAGATTCTGTGCGAGTCCCGGATACCCTTACAGAGGGAGTGGGAACTTTGGGAGATTTAGGACAGCCGTATCCAGCGCTTAATATCATAAAGTCCTATTGCCAGCAACCGATAATATCTACAATTAACTGCTTTTCCGCGGCTGTTAATAGTAAAAAGAACTTTGATCATTTTTATGTGGCTGGTTCATATGGCATTGGTGGCAATTCGATTGTGCAGTTGATGTCAGCGGCAAGACAAGATGAAGTAAAAAAAGAAAAAGGACTAAATTATGAAATAAAGACTTATGACCCATGGGATATTTTCTTGAGCGCGTTAGATGCCGGTAAAGAGTATGTCGATGGTATCAATTCATCCATTTCGTGTCCCGCGATTGTTTTTATGCAGGGAGAAGCGGATTATTATTCAGACAAAAATCTGAAGGATAGCAGATATGCGGCAGCAGGTGATAAGGAAGCTTATAAAGAATATATGTTAAGACTTAAGTCGGATATGCAAAATGCAGTTATGGAAAGATATGATCAAAAAGCACCACCGCTTTTTTTAATATATCAAGTGAGTGGCGGGTTTGTGCAGAACCATACCATGTCAATTAACATGGCACAAACTGAATTTGCTGAAGAAAATGAAGATGTAATATTATTGCAATCACCTTATTTTTTACCCAATTATGACTCGGGACATTTAACATCGAACGGATACCGATGGTATGGAGAATATATCAGTAAAGCTTTGTATAGTGAATTGATTGATAAAAAGCCGTATATGACAATGCGGTGTAAAAGATGTTGGATAGATGGAGATACTGTAGTAATAGAAGTGGAAAATGCGACGCTTCCAATAAGGTTTGACACATATATAACATCAGAAGAAAAAAATTATGGATTTGCATTGTGGTCAGATGGGAATGAAATAGCCATACAGGAAATAACAACAAGTGGTGCATTAATATTCTTGAAAACAAATGTTGAATTATCAACGGCCGAAAAAGTGGAAATATCATATGCCGGGATGGAAAGAAACGGGGCTGGGAATGTTAGAGACAGTAATGAGACGATGTCTGAGATGAAATACATAGATGATAAAAGCATTCCCTATAATAAAAAGTTGACTATAGAATATATTCCCCAAACACAAGAAGGCGGCAGTATGATAGGGAAAGAATATCCTTTGTATAATTGGCTGCAGTCATTTTATTACGAAATAGAAGACGAAGGTGATTGAAATGGAATGCGATAATGTCCCTGTTTTTGATTACATGAAAAAAAGTGATTGTAGCGGTTGTTCTGCGTGCGCGGCTGTTTGCCCGGCAGGGGCAATTGAAATGCAACCGAATAGTGAAGATTTTTTATATCCTAAATTTTGTATGGAGAAGTGTATAGCCTGCAATAAATGTGTCTCTTTTTGCCCGCAAATAAACATAAAGGCGAACAGTTGCGAAAATCTTTCCACTATATATGCCGGAAGTGCCAACGAACAGAAAATTGTTATGGCAGGCTCATCAGGGGGGATATTTGAATTATTAGCGAGATATTTTTTTGAGACGAATTGCTTTCCTTGCTGGATATATGGGGCTGTTTGGGATAGTGATTTTAAAGGGGTTTCGCATGATTGTATTAATTGCATAGGAGATGTTGGCCGACTAAGAACCTCCAAATATGTACAGAGCAAGAAAAAAAATGTGTTTTGTGAAATCAGTGAAAAATTGAACAATGATCATGCAGTGATGTTTGTTGGCGCTCCCTGTGAAGTGGCAGGGCTTAAGGCGTATCTTGGCAGGGAATTTGAAAAACTAATTACGGTTGACTTTGTTTGTAAAGGCTCCACTTCGCCTCTGTTTATGCGGAAATATATCGATGAGATAGAAGCGAAAGCGAAATCACATGTAAGCTATGTAAATATGCGTTATAAATGGGAACAGATGGATAATTGGATTCCCCAGTTTATCAAAGTTGGATTTAAAAATGGGAAACAGATAATGAAGGAATTTTATAATACGCCTATCGGCCATGCTTTTCGAATGGTTCAGAGAAGTTCCTGTTATAATTGTCGTTATGTAGGGTTTGATAAGTGCTCTGATATAACATTGGGTGATTATCACGGACTAAAAAGAGAAGACGTTTTTTTTAATTCCTACGGTACATCGGTGGTTGTCGCGAATACGGTGAAAGGGAAAATGATTATAGAAAAAATCCGCAAAGTAGGTTGCGCGAATTTGCAAGAAGTGTCTTCCTCCCGTATCGCAGAAGATAATCCGGCATTTTTTAAAGCCAGCACAGAAAATGGCAAGAGAGAATTGCTGATCAGTTATGTTCGAAAATACTCATTAGAAAAATCAGTAAAAAAGGTGATATCAAAGAAGGATCGTTTAAAAATGATTATTCCGTGGCAGATTCAACGGTGGATACTCAAACAAAAAAGAGGATATTAAGAATGACGCAAAAGGAAGTATTGATATTTGGAGGAACAGGAATTATTAGTTCGGAAGTATGCAAATATGCAATAGATTCGGGTTACAATGTAACAATTGTCAATAGAGGGAGAAGAAAAGACTTTATTGATCAACGGGCTAAGTTGCTTATAGCCGATATAAGGACAGAAAGCAAAGAGGAACTTATTAATAAACTTCAGGATGTGCCTTATGAAATTGTTATTGATTTTCTGACGTTTGATATAGAGCAAATGAAAGAGATGCTATATATTGTGAAAGAGAAGTGTCGTCAGTATATTTTTGTATCAACAGCTACAGTATATAAGGAGCAGGAAACAGGGCATATTTACAAAGAAAGTGATATTATAGGAAATCCGCTATGGGATTATTGTGCAAAAAAATCTGAATGTGAGCAAGAGCTTGCTCAGATTGCAGAGTCAATGGATTTACATTATACGATTGTTAGACCTTATGTGACATATGGTATAACGAGGTTGCCTTATCAGTTTGCACCAATAGAATATTATAGCATTATTAACAGAGTGAAAAACGAAAAAGTTATTCCGATTTGTGGGATTAATACGATATGTACTGTCACGAAGGCGTCGGACTTTGCTGTAGGTGTGGTGGGATTAATTGAAAATTCAAAAGCGTACGGAGAAGCTGTGCATATCACTGCGGATAATGCGACAACATGGAAGGATATTATTTCCTTGTTGGGAGAAAAGCTGAATAAGGAGGTCTCCATTATCGATATCGAAAAGGATTGGCTGATAAATCAAAAAGATTATTACATAGATTTCTCAGAAATAATTGGTGATAAAGGTCGTGATATGGTTTTTGATAATACAAAGATCAAGACTCTGGTTCCGAAATTTGATGGTAGCAGTACTATAGAGGATAACATTGATGAAATATTAAAATATTATGAGGCAGATGAACACAGGAAAATAAATTATTTGTGGGAAGGTAGCATAGACAGACTAATAGCAAGCTTTGCAAAATATAAAAATATAAAGGTCACGGTTCCTTTTATTTTAAGTGGCAGCATAAAAAATATTATCAAATATTGTGTGGGAAGAAGTTCCATCCTATATAAATTAGCTAAAATAATAAAGGAAATGTGTAAATGACAGATTTGTAAGAGGTGTACAGAATAATGGAACCTTTAGTATCGATTGTAACGCCGTGCTATAATGGAGAAAATTTTATAGACAATTATATGAGAAGCATTTTAGGCCAAACATATAAGAATATCGAGTTAATACTCGTAGATGATGGCTCAACAGATAATTCGTACCGCAAGATCATGTCATGGGAGGAGCGTATGAAATCCATGGGGATTTGTTTCAGGCATCTCCAAAAGGAAAACGGCGGACAACCAACGGCAATTAATGCTGGAATAAAGCTTGCATCTGGGAAATATATATCATGGCCTGACATAGATGATAGGATGCATGCTGATTATATAGAAAAAAAAGTTCGCTATATGGAAAGTAACCCAGAATGTGATTTCCTGATTTCCCAGAGCGCGATCGTAAAGTTGAATGAGCCTGACAAAATTTTGGGATATACATGGACGAAAGCGCCTGAAGAAAATGTAACTATGGTAAATCGCCTGTTAAACGATCGGGATGTATGGTTTGAACCGGGAGCCTTTTTTGCCAAAATGACTTCTTTCGACAAATTTATTGAGAATCGCACAATATATGATGCCTGCGGTATATGGTCAGGCCCTCAAACGCAGATTTTAATGCCCTTTTTTTATTACGGCAGGATTGGTTATTTGAAAGAATGTCTATATGATTATCACATACATGGCGGGCAAGACCATAGCAAGATAAAGAGCAAAGCGGATGTCGTCAAAAGATGTGAAGAAGTTCGTAAAATGCTTATTGCTACAATTAAAGCGCTAAATGTTTCTGAAAGTGAAGAACGGAGAATGATTTCCATTGCGGAAGAACGCATGATTCGTACCGAGGAAATAATCGCTTTCCAACAAAATGATCGCAATTGGTTTTTGGAAGCGTACGGAAGATTAAGCCAAAAGCAAATAGCAGGGAAGGACAGGATCAGGTTTCTGATTATGAAGAACAGGATTGTTCATATGCTTTACCAACTTTCTTTAAGCCTCCATTTTCGGAAGAACTACATCCAATACTGATCTGAAAGACATGTTGTCCATTAAGAGGAATAGTAAGCAAATGAACAGAATTTATATTAACAGGAGGATTGCAGTTATATTTCTTTTCCTAACTGGCCTTATAGTGGGTGCAAAGTTGCTTCCTCAGAATTGGGAAATAGCCTATTGTGGAGTAAGCCTCGTGGCAATCATTTGGATTACATTTAACGGAATGTGTAAAAACGATAAGCAAGCGGCAGCATTTTTGCTGGCATTGCCGATTTTGTTTTCGGCTTTTCAAAATATTTATTTAGGTTGGGCGGCTAATGAGTTGACTTCGACAGAATTGCAGATATTGTTATCCTACAATATTTTGATTGTTATATTCGGAGTATGTATGTCTTGTATGAAATTCAGGTGCCGAGGCAGTTATATACCTTATATACTCATTTTGTTTATATTGTTGTTTGATTCTGCAATATTGTACTATTTATATCCGAGTGATATAGTGGCGTTTGTTTCTTCCCTGAGAAATATAATAAGCTGCATATGTATATATATATTGGCGATTTGTGTTGGCGAAAAAACGGATATAAAAACTGTTTTTAAAGTATTAAATATTATTTGCGCTATTGTTATTTTGACAGGATTTATGGAATTGTGGGTAGGGAATAGCTTATGGAAAAGCCTTAATATTGATATCCTTTGGCCGCTCAAGGGGATTAAAGTCAACGGGAATACAGGAGTTCCAAACAACTGGTATTCTTCTGAAAAAATCAATGGTGTGCCTATCCGTAGAATGGTATCGACCTTTGCGGATCCGGTTAATTTGGGCTCTTATCTATTTGCCATGTATATGACGGCGTGGTATCAAAATAAAAAATGGTTTAGTGTTTTGATTATTTGTGCATGTGCGTTGACAGTAAGTAAAGGAGCACTTTTAGGTTTTTTGTTTTTTATTGTCATATATGCTTTTTTTAAAGATAAGACAAGAATATTTTCAGCTATTGTATTTGGAACCGTATTATTAACAGGAATTGGTTTTATTCAAATGACGCAAAGATATTCCAGCGGTAGTACAATGTTTCACATCAGGCAATTCTTTTCCAGCTTTCAGATTCTGAAAAGTAATCTGTTTGGGATGGGCGTGGGAAATGCTGGAGTGTTGGCAGGCTTGGTATATGGGCTGGAAAACATCAGTATAGGTGAAACGGGCATAGGTGTCATTATTGCTCAGTTAGGGATTATAGGTCTCGGTGCATATATCATTTTCATTTTTTTATTGGCAAGAGTTCCGTTTAAATATTGTTATACGGGAGATTTCAGAGAAAAAGTATTTTATTGTACATTACTTTTTTCGTTTGTAGCAAATGCAATGTTTAACGAGGTTGCCCTAAGTATTAATTCATGTGCAGTTTACTTTTTGATGTTAGGGAAATTGACACTGGTAATGAGAGAGAAATATTCAAATGACATACGCCAGAAAGACATGCTACAGGGAGGAAAACCGGATGACCATATATACACTTACAGTACATCATGCACATAATTATGGCGCGATGCTACAAGCCTATGCATTACAGCAAAAATTGTTAGAGTTAGGATTTGTTACTAGAATTATTGACTATGATGAAATCAAATCTAAACTTTTTTATCCTGTAAAGAAAAATTCGCTTAATGAAAGTGTTTATAATCTATTATTTAATTTTAAAATATTGCTTTATTATAAACAATATAAAAGAGCATATGATAGGTTTGAAAAATTTTATGATGAACAGTTTTTAAAAACTGATAAATATGAAGAGTGTACGGATATTAAAGTTCCTGAATCAGATATACTCTTGGTAGGTAGTGATCAAATATGGAATTTGAAACAGGGAAAAAGCAGACATTATTTCTTTTTGGATTTTAGTAATTCTGCCATAAAAGCATCATATGCTGCAAGTATGGGAAGTTTTTTCTCTTTAAATGACAGTGTGAGGGAAGAGTTTAAAAGAGCTTTACTTGATTTTAAGCAAATTTCCGTCAGGGAAAAAGAATCGGGAGACTACATTAAACAGCTGACCGGATGTGATTATCAATTGCATATTGATCCTGTTTTTTTGCTGGAACGTAATAAGTGGGATTTTTTAGTCGAACAGTGTCCTGAGGAAAGAAGGCATGAAAAATATATTTTTTGTTATGAGTTAATTCCTTCAAAGACGTTAGAGGAATGTGTCAGGGCGATCACAAAAAGAACAGGTTTTAAAGTTGTCAGCATATCGCCGGATGCTCATTCCCGATTAAGGGGAGATATAATTATAAGAAATGCAGGCCCTATAGAAATGTTAAAATGGTTGAGGGACGCTGAAATCGTCATTAGTTCCAGCTATCATGGAATTGCTTTTTCTATATTGTATGAGAAACCATTCTATGCTATCACGACGGAACATGGAAAAGGCAGAATAGACGAATTATTGGAGAATATGGGGTTAGAAAGTAGAATTGGAAATGGGCGATCGGATTATGATATTACCTGTGATTTTACAGAGGCGCGAAAATACATTTGCAGCCAAAAGACATTAGCGGAAAAATATTTGTGTTCACTGTCATATCTTGGGAGGAAGTAATATGTGTGGAATCGCAGGATACATTGCAAAAAAGGGAAGTTTAGATATAACGTCTATAGAAAAAATGATTAAAATAATTAAGCATCGAGGTCCAGATGACGAGGGTATCGAATTATTACATATGTTTCACTCTGATAAACCCAATATTGCCTTGGGATTTGTCAGACTTAGTATAAGAGATTTGTCTATGAACGGTCATCAACCGATGTTTAATGGAGACCGGAGCATTGTAATTGCTTTTAACGGCGAAATATACAACGCTAATGAAATCCGCCAGGAGCTACAAAGCAAAAATATGAAATTTCACAGTTCTTCGGATACAGAAGTAATATTGCATAGCTATGAAATGTATGGCATTGATAAAACCCTGGAATGCTTAAACGGTATGTTCGCAATCGTCATTTGCGATATGAAAAAAGATTGTGTGTACTTTGTACGGGATAGGGTTGGTGAAAAACCGCTTTATTATTATGACTCAGATAGTACATTTATGTTTTCATCTGAGTATAAGGCATTTTATACACATCCCGATTTCATACCCGAACTTAATGCAGATGCGCTGGATGAGTACTTTCTTTATCGTTATGTTTCGGATAATGAAACATTATTAAAAAATGTTTATATCGTAAGGCCGGGACACTATCTGCAAATGAATCAAAACGGGATTACAGAAAAAAAGTATTATGAAATTCCAGTAGCCAGCAACATAAAGAGTAAGGTCGGATTATGTGAATTTGAGGGGGTGCTAAGAAAAAGTATTCGTTCCAGGCTTGTTAGTGATATAGAAGTTGGGGTTCAGTTATCTGGAGGAATTGATTCCAGCATGGTACTGCTTTGGGCAAATAATGACCAAAAGGACATAAAAACGTTTTCCATGGTTTTTGACAATCCGGAATACACGGAAGAGAAATATATAGATAAAGCCTTAAGTATTGCAGGCGGAAAAGGTTATAAATATAAAATGGATCCTCAAGATTTTAAAAACGATTTGTATGACAGTACATGGCATTTTGAAGCGCCTATGAATCATCATGGCTCTGTTCAGCTGTTTCATCTGTGTCGGCTAGCACAAAAAGAGGTGAATGTTATTTTGACGGGGGAAGGAGCCGACGAATTAATGGGTGGTTATGGTTGGTATCCGATCAGCATGCATTATGACCATAAAAAGGCAGTTTGGAAATTGCGTAAGTTTTTTCACAAGCTGAAGGGGGTACAGGAAAAGCATTGGACAGATCAAGATAATTATACAGATCTTGAAAAGTTTTTATTATATGATACGCAGACATCTCCTGACGTAATTAAAAACATGACATGCAATCTTGATTATAATAAGGTTTTAAAGAAACGAAAAAAAATACTGGAATCTTGCAATGGAGAAAGTGTTGAGCGCAAATTAAATTACGAGATGAAAACATTTATGGTTGATCTGCTTCTGCGCCAAGATAAGGTCAGTATGGCAAGCTCTATTGAGTGTAGAGTGCCTTTCGTCGATCAGGATTTAATAGATTATGTTCGAAATAATATAAGTGTTAAGAATATGATCAAACGTCAGCGATTTGGGACGAAACAACAGAATACAAAACTGATCTTAAAACGGCTAGCGGGTAAACATTTTGGCTCGGAATTTGCAAATCGTACAAAGATGGGGCTCCCTTCTCCGTTGGAGGAATACTTTTATGAGGATACATTCTTTCAATATATGAATGAAGAAATATTGCCGGGAATCAAGGCAAGAGGTTTTTTCAATTATGCATTTATCGAGAAATGCTACAGTGAAAAGAAGAATTTACAAAGTGTTGTGTGGCGTGCTGTTGCATTTGAAGTTTGGGCACAAATGTATATTGACCGAAAGGGGATAGGAGTTTTGGAATATGCAGGATTGTAATTGGTTGGCAGAAAACAAAAAAGAGTGTTGTGGATGCGCGGCCTGTGAAACGATATGTCCTCAAGATGCCATTGGCATGCACCCGGACGAAGAGGGTTTTTTATACCCGGAAATAAACAATGTGAGGTGTATTAATTGCGGATTGTGTAAAAAAGTGTGCGCATTTAAGCTTAAAGATAAGGATGACAGAAATAGCACGGTTATTCGACAATATGCGATTAAGTATAAACGAAATGAAATAAGAAAGAAATCCCAGGCAGGAGGTTCATTTGCCGCTCTTGCAATTGCGCTGTTTGAGAATAATGATAAAGCGGCCGTTTATGGAGCATCGTTTTATGAAGTTTATAAAGTGAGACATGAGGCTATTTATACGGAAAGTGAGGTTGAAAAACTTCAAGGTTCAAAGTATGTTCAGAGTGATATGCAAGGTATTTATAAAGTAATTGAACAGGACATAGGATCTGGATACACAGTTATGTTTGCGGGGACACCGTGCCAAACTCATGCTGTTAAACAATATTTGGCGCTTAAGGGAATTGATATAGAAAAACTATATCTAATGGATTTTATCTGTGAAGGAGTTGCCAGCCCATATGTCTGGGAAGAATATATAAAGATACTAGAAAAAAAATATAAAGGAACAGTTGAAAAAGTCATATTCAGGAATAAAGAATTGGGGTGGATAGACCATTATGAAACCATTTTTTTGAAAGGAGAAAGGAGAGCTATTGCGTCAAAAAGATGGACAAATTTATTTTATGATAAGTTGTTTTTTAGAAGTGCTTGCCATGCATGTAAATACACATCACTAAATAGAGAAAGCGACATTACTGTTTGCTGGTTTGGGGCTGTAAATAAAATAATTCCCGGTTTTGATGACGGTGGTGGCGTTTCGGGAATGATGATTAATTCTGACAAAGGTATTAGGTGGTTTGAATTAATAAAATATGAGACCGAGTGTATATCAGTAACAATAGAAGATTTAATGCAGAAGCAATTACAACATCCTATTGAAATATCGACTAAAAGAAGGGATTTTTGGAAGGAGTTTAAAAGCGGAAATAAATGGAAAACTATTTGTAAATATGATACTGCCAATTATAAATATAATATAAAAAAATGGCTGAGAAACATATTTCGCTCTGAATGGAAGTGGATTTAATGAATGAAAAAAAACAGATAGGAATGGCGTCAATATTGTCCTATTTAGCGATGATTTTGCAGATCCTTATTTCTATACTGACTACGCCTTATATTGTAAGTAAAATAGGTGATGCTGCTTATGGTGTTTATAAGATAATTGCTTCATTTGTTGCATATATGACAGTGCTAAACTTCGGATTGGGCACAGCAGCTCAAAGATATTTAGCGGAGTACCGAATAAATAACGATAAATATAGGGAACGAAAGTTGCTTGAAGTCGTTCATTTATTGAACTATGTTATTTCAATCCTTATTTTGTTGTTTGGAGTGGGAATATATAAGGCTATACCGCTTTTCTTTACTTATTCTATGTCGGAGAGAGAAATATCTCTGGCCCAAAATCTATTTGTGATATTATTAATGAATATGATTTTGTCGGTTTTTACAGATAAATATGTCGGTATTATTAATGCATATGAACAGTTCTCGTTTGTTAAACTTTTAGAAGTTATAAGATGTCTGGCAAAAATAGTGTTGATTTATTCGATCTTATTTTTTAGTGATAGTGCTGTCGTGTTGGCATTAATAGATTTATTTCTTAACTTTATCATTTTAGCAGGAGATATGTTTTTTTGCAGAAGGAAATTGAATATACGCAGTCGATTCCGTGTGGACATTCAAACAATAAATTGGAAAGATTATCGTGAATTTCTGTTGTATGCAGGAGGAATATTTGTATCAATGATAATTAACCAGCTGTTATGGAATGTTGATTCAGTTGTAATTGGAATGCGGCTGGGGGCTGTGGAATCTGCCATTTATGCAGTGGGTACGACATTTTCGTCAGCTTTTTTTAATGCATCTATAATTATTACAAATATGTTACTTCCAAAAGTTGTAAGAATGACTGAGACTGGAGCAAGCAATAAAGAGTATACAGATTTTGTCATAAAAACAGCCAGAATACAAGCGTATGTAATTTTATATTTATATGTCGCTTTTGCCATATATGGAAGGGAGTTCATTGAACTTTGGATGGGGGATGGCTATCTGGGTGCTTGGCTCACAGCTTTACTTGTGATGACGGGAACATTATTTAGTTCTTTTGTGATTTCGGTACAAGTAATTATTCGTGCCCAAAAACGACAGAGATTTTATAATTTAGTACATTTATTTATTTTTTCGATGAATGCTGTACTTACCTACTATGCAGTTGAAAAGTGGGGAATAAGTGGAGCGGCCTTAATGACAATGTTGACTTATTTCGTTGGCTATGTTTTTATTATGTATCCATATTACAGAATAAAAATTCATATTAGTATTGTTAGTGTATTTACAAACTTATTTTGTTGGTGTATCCCTACGGCATTATTTATTGGATGTGTAGGGTGGATGTTTAAAAAGTCTATAGCATTATCTTGGACAAACCTTACTATTCAAATCGTTTTGTACACGATGATTTACATGATTTTTATGTTTTTAGTTATGAATCAGAATGAAAAGAAAATAATCACGGACATATTGAATAGAGCTAAAGGAAGGGGGCTCAATAGATGAGCAATTATAAGCAAAAAGGAGAGTGGCTGGGCGGGATAAATGCGCTTCGTGGTATAGCTGTGCTCATGATGATGTTTCATCATGTTTCAGGATATTGGGGATTATATACTTGGTTGGGGTATGTCGGTGTATGCATTTTTGCTGTTATATCGGGTTTCTTGGAAGGATACCATCATTTGGATAAGGAATGCTTTGCAATAAAAGGAAGCACATTAGTATGGAGAAAGATTAAGCATTTTCTTCCGTTGCATTTATTAATGTTTATTTTGGCTTTGGGTCTGATGATGGTGGATTATATGAAAAATCCAATTGAGACATACAGCTTTATGGCGGTAAAGATTTTTTTCAATTTATCCTTTATGCAGGCCTTTGTACCTATACGAAAAATATTTTTCGGGCTTAATGGAGTGGAGTGGTATTTAACTATATATTTATTTTTTATAATGCTGTTGCCGCGAATAATCAAAATGGTACAAAAAATAAAAACGCCGATATATACGCTTTTTATTATTACGCTGGTTCAATTGATATATGGAATAGTGATAGGAAATACCGGTTTGAATGAAGATTGGAAATTGTGGCTTATATATATAAATCCGTTTGTGAGGATATGGGACTTTGTCGAAGGAGTGTTGCTTGCTAAACTTGTTTTAAATAAAAAGGGAATTGGCGATAAAAATGTTGTGGATAATTTCCCCAATAACAGGTGGGAAATAAATATTATAGAGCTTTTATATATTAGCTTTTTCGTTTTCATGACATTGTACGGGACGAGACTACCAAAGTATATAGCTATGGTATGGATATATTCGACATTAAGTCTTGGATTAGTCTATTTGTTTGCACATAATGAAGGCTTTCTAACGAGACTGCTTTCAAATAAATATAGCCCTTTTATGCTCTTAGGGAGGGCAGGAACAGAATTATATATGATGCATCAGGTTCTATATAGCTATTTTTTCAGAGCAAATAACCATCTATTTAATATTCCGTTTCCGTGGATTGCATTTGGGGTTGTTGGCGGAGTGCTGGGATGTGCTTTTTTGTATAAAGCATTTGATAATATAATAAGGCGCCATAAGGTATTTTGGGCGCAATAAGTTTGAGGAAGAGGAGGAAAAGAATGTTGCTGTTAGAAGAATATACAAAATATTTTATGAATTTTTTTAAAAACAAGAAAAACAAAGCAATTTTTACTTCCGTATTTTTAACAGGTTTTCTTTCCTATTTTTTGCTGATGATAGATGGGTATGTAAATCCGGATGGCCTGATAGAGGGAAAGTATTATTATACCAATGAAAATTGGGCGTTGGCAAACGGACGGTGGGCTACAAGATATTTGAACTTACTAATCGGCCATAATATTGTAATCCCCCATATTATTGTGATGTTATATTGCCTTTGCATTGGCTTGTCCGTAATCCTATTAGCTAAGTTATTTAATATCAATAAAACCAGTTACCTTATTTTAACTTCCGCCATAATGATTGCCTCACCCTCGGTTATTGCGCAACTTCCGTTTCTCTATATGGCGCTATGTTATGCAGTGGCTTTTTTAGGTGCTGTTTCTTATTGCTACATGATCAGGAGTGGGGGGGGCATTCGTTTTTTGCTTGGCGTAGCATTTATGACGATTTCGATGGGGCTATATCAAAGCTATTTGGGTGCAGCCGCATTGCTCGTAATGCTAATAGCCGTACATGATTTGTTGTGCGGAAAAAGGATCATAGAAGTTTTAAAACAATTGCTTACCTTTTTCGTTGCGGGGATAATTGCATGCGTTATTGATTTGGCTGAATTTAATCTTGAAATTTTTTTGAGAAAAACAAGCAGATCTGGGCGGGTGACTCAGTTTGATGTAGAATTAATCTTTACATCAATAGGCACTTCTGTAAAAAAAGCGTATATTAGTTTTTTTGATTATTTTAAAGATGATATATTAAAAAGAAAAGGAATTTACAGTTTTTTTGGTATATGTGCCAGTATTATTTTCCTTATTTTGCTTATTGAGCTGTATAAAAAGAAAAAGGATATGGCAGTCTGTGTTGCTATACTGATATGTATAGCAGTTCTTCCGATAGCGGCAAACATTATTGTAGTTCTGATCCCTTATGACTCGGTCAGACTTATTATGTGTTATCACTATGTACTGGTAATCCCCTTTTGTTTTTCCATGCTTGAACAAATTAAATGGGAGAAAACCAAGGCATGGATTGGACGAACCGTTTGTGCATGTATATGTATGCTTGTGGGGGGGTATATATGGTCTGCAAATGCTACTTTCATAAGCTATCGAATATCATATAGTGCTATAGAAAAACAGACAGATTTAATTATGGCAAATATATATGAATTACCTGAATATATACCAAATATAACAAAGATCATTTTTGCAGGATTTCCGAATGATTTAGTTGTGCGTTCAAGACTTGGAATCTATTACTATGCGATTGGATTACCTGATAATGTAGCTTATTGGGATGGATGGGGTGGAATCAGAAATAATCGCAGGATGTATTTACTAAATTATTATGGAATTGAGGCAGGATACTTTACGCAAGAGGATTATCTGGCAGTAATTAATAGCGATGAATTCGACAAGATGCCTTTATGGCCCCAAAAGGGAAGTGTAAAAATGATTAATGATATGGTCGTTGTTAAGTTAAGTAATATGCCGCCATTAAAAGAAGACACAACAAAATAATTCAAGAAAGTAGGACAGATAATTATGCTACAACATTTAAAGGGAAAATGTATTGCAAACAAAACCAGATATTACACAATTCTGGCAGGTACTTTTCTATGCGGTATTATAGCGCACGGTTTTATGTTTTTTAACAAAATTTCTTTTAATGACGATATAGCTTGCTTGTTTGGAAGTGATGATAGTGTCTTGATCTGCAGTGGGCGATGGTTTCTATGGTTTCTTCAGAAGTTGGTTAATAAATTGTTTTACAGGACTTACAGTATTCCTGTATACAGTGGGATTTTGTCTCTTGTCCTGATTTCAATAAATGCAATCATTATATCTGAGCTGTTTCAAATCCGTAGTAAAATTAATTTGTTTTGTTTAGGCGGAATTATGGTTGTAATGCCGTGTGTTACAAGTTTGTTTGCTTTTATGTATTGCGCGCCTTACTATTTGATTGGCGAGACAATGGCGATTGTAGGAGTATATTTGCTTGTTTGGGGGGGGCGTAAGTGGTATTGGATTATAACGGGAATGCTTTTTATCAGCTGTTCATTAGGCGCATATCAGGCATATTTTGCATTCGTATTATGTATATTGATTCTTTATATTATGCTGGATATTATCCGTAATGGCTCTCTTGCTTGGAGCAAGTATATTAAAGTATGTCTGAAATATTTGTTGTATACTGTTTTATCGCTGATAATGTATTATGTACTCACTCTTTTAATGTGCCAATGGAAAAATGTCGATCTTTTCGCATACGCCGGTTTATCAGAACTTGGGAATACACCGCTAAGTACATATTTAAGCAGAGTGCCTTTGGCGTACAAGTTGTTTTTTTCGCCTGCAGGAACCTATAATATGTATATGTTTAAGATGATATATGTATATAGATTTATTTTGCTTGTGCTTGCGGTATCTATTATATGTATAATAGATCGTTTAAAGAAAATGAGTAGCAGAATACAACTCATAGTATTAATTTTGTTATTTCCAATGGCCTTGAATATTTTGTATGTGATAAATGAGTATAGATGGATTCATTCATTGCAAGCGCACTCGCAGACGATGATTTTTGTTGCGCTTATTGTTTTTCTTGAAAATATTGATGTCACCATTAAAAAAATAAATATAAAGAAACATTGTATATACTTAGGGTATGCTATCTTGGCTATTTCCATTGTAATGTGGACGCGATATGCAAATGTATTATACTTGAAAGCAATTTTGAATCAAACGCAAACGATTAATTGGGATAACAGGCTTGCTCAGCGAATCGAGAGCGTGGAGGGATACTCTGATGAACTTCCGGTAGCCTATGTCAATAGAGGGGCGTTGAGCGACAAAAATATGATTCACATGCATGAGTTTGATGCTGCATATACAATTCCATATAATTGGGAATTTTTGACAAACTACTCGTGGAAAACTTTTATGGCGTATTGGTGCAATTTTAATCCTGTAGTAGTTGAAGACGTATCGCGTTTTGAACAAATGCAGGAAGTAATAGATATGCCGTCGTATCCGGATGACGGCTCGATTAAAATTATTGATGACACTATTGTGGTTAAGTTTTGAGATAAATAATTTCCAAAGAAAAATGCCAGATTAACATGTGGGGAGAAAGGCTATGGTTTTTTCATCAAATACATTCCTTTTTTTATTCTTGCCAATAATTTTAATATTTTACTTCAACCCGGTTATTAAAAGCAGAAGATTTAAGAATGTTATTTTATTAGTATTCAGTATTGGATTTTACGCATGGGGGGAGCCCCTATTTGTATTCCCCATGATAATATTAGCTCTTATAAATTGGTTTATTGGCATAAGAATCAATAGATCCCGCTTAAAAAAGAAGTTGTGGGCAATATTAGCGATAATATGTGATGTTACTGTGCTCGGAGTATTTAAATATCTGACATTTATCACAAAAAATATCGCATGTATTACTAAGAACGAAAGCATTATTGTGGAAATTACCCTGCCTATCGGCATCTCCTTTTTTGTATTTCAGATGATGTCATATATTTTTGACGTTCTTGCAGGAAATGCCAAAGTGCAAAAGAATCCATTGAATGTGTTGCTTTATATTATAATGTTTCCGCAGCTTATTGCCGGCCCTATTGTAAGGTATCAGACAGTAGAAAAAGAACTTATTGGAAGAGTAGAAACGCAGAAAGAATTTACAAACGGGGTTACACGTTTTGTTTATGGATTAGGTAAGAAAGTGCTTATTTCAAACTATATGGGAGCTATTGTGGATATTGCCTTTGCGAATTTAGGAGATTCTTCTGTAGCAACTGCATGGCTTGGCGCAATATGCTATACATTTCAGATTTATTTTGATTTT